>CXWL01119335.1_pt1 | contig 36774 bp, 28 predicted proteins | sample 590931 | NCBI WGS metagenome assembly CXWL01 (sample SAMEA3498368, study PRJEB10139) | groundwater metagenome | biome: water well; material: biofilm material | place: Germany | collected 2015-04-27
CACGACAACCTTACCGGTCGGATTATGCAAAAATCTCTTGACCGGAAAGACGGTATCTACAAACCAATCAACTCCGTTTCCCAGGTTCAACCATGACCATCAAAGCCATCATTTTCGACGTGGACGGCACACTGGCCGACACCGAAGAGGCGCACCGCGTCGCCTTCAACCAGGCGTTCGCCGAGAGCGGCCTCGACTGGAACTGGGATGTTGCGCTTTACGGCAAGCTGCTCAAGGTAACCGGGGGCAAGGAGCGCATCCAATATTTCGTTTCGGATTTTCTGGGCGGCCATGCCAAGCCGGAAAATCTTGACGGCTTCGTCAAGCGCCTGCACCAGGCAAAGACCGCGCATTACACCGCGATGCTGGCAGACGGGCGCATCCCGCTGCGCCCCGGAATAAAACAACTGATAGGCGATGCGCGGACGGCAGGCATCCGGCTCGCCATCGCCACCACCACTTCGCCGGAGAACGTCGCAGGGTTGCTTGAAATTGGCCTGGGAAAGGATTGGGAGAGCTATTTTGCCGCGAACGGTTGCGGCGACATCGTGCCGCACAAGAAACCCGCGCCGGATATTTACCGTTGGGTACTCGACAAACTGCGGCTCGCACCCGCCGACTGCATCGCGCTGGAGGATTCGGAAAACGGTCTGCGCGCCAGCCTCGCCGCCGGAATCAAAACCTATATCACCGTCAACCGCTACACGCGCGGACAGGATTTCACCGGCGCCGCAGCCGTGTTTGACGATCTGAGCGATCCGGGCCGTTTTTACCTGGCCTCTGGCCTCGACATGCCGATCACCAGATACCCTACGCCCACGTCAGCGAAAGAATTGCCGAACCGGGGTAAGTGAGGGAGAATGCTGGCACCGCTACAGGGTGCATTCCGGTACAATTTTTGATCGCTCGCCATGACCCCCCCCCCGCCCGGAGCTGATGTCTTGCCGGACCACAAGGCCACACAGCAGCAGTTAGCCGATCAACTGGCATTCACGCAAGCGGTCATCAATGCCGAAGTGGACGCGCTGGCGGTTTGCCACGGCATAGCCGAGTTTCCCTACGCCCGCTTCACGGTCTGGAACCCGAGCATGAAAGCCCTGACCGGCTACAGCATGGAGGAAATCAACCGCCTCGGCTGGCACCAGACCGTTTACGTTGATCCGGAGGTGCAGGAGCGGGCGCGGCAGCGCATGGAGCGCATGCGTCAGGGCGACCACCTGCAAGGCGAGGAATGGATCATTACCCGCAAGGACGGCGGGCGCCGTACCGTCCAGATCCACACCGTGGCCGCCTCCGAAGACGCTCTTGGGGTGCATGTTCTGGCCATCATGCATGACATCACCGAACGCAAGCTGGCGGAAGCCCTGCTCAAAAATAGCGAGGAGCGTTATCGCCAGATCATCGGCACCTCGATGGACGGCTTCTGGGTCGCCGATGCCGGGGGGCGCATCCTGGATGTGAACGACGCTTATTGCCGTCTGACCGGCTACACGCGCGAAGAGCTTCTGAACATGCGCATCGCTGACGTGGAAGCGAAGGAAACCTCCGAGGAAACCGCGAAGCATATCCGGGAGATCGTGGCGCAAGGCCATGGCCGCTTCGAAACGCTCCACCGGCGCAAGGACGGCCAACTGCTGGACATCGAGGTGAGCGTCGTTCATCAGCCGGGCAATGACGGCAGGCATTTTTTCGTCTTCCTGCGCGACATCACCGAACGCAAGCGAGCCGAAACGCTGGAGCGGCAGCGATTCGACGAGCTTCAGGCGATCTACCTGATCAGCAACGCGACCTGCAGCGCGGAAACGCTCGATCAGATCTACGAGGAGGCCATGGATTCCATCCTCCGCACGCTGAAGGTGGACCGGGCTTCCATCCTGTTTTTCGGCCCGGATGGCCTGATGCATTTCAGGGCCTGGCGCAATCTCTCGGACGCTTACCGGAAAGCGGCTGACGGGCACAGCCCGTGGACGCAGGATGCGGTTGACCCGCAGCCCCTGCTGGTGGAGGACATCGAACTGGATGCCGCCTGGGCACACTTCCTGCCCGTAGCGAAGGAAGAAGGGATACGCGCGTTCGGCTTTATCCCGCTGGTGTTGAACAACCGGCTGATCGGTAAGTTCATGGTTTACTTCGATCGGCCGCACCGTTTTACCGAAGACGAAGTGCGGCTCGCCCAAACCATCGCCTTCCACATCGCATTCACCACCGGGCGCAAGCGGGCGGAGGAGGAACTGCGGCTGAGGGCGCAGCTTCTGGACAGCGTCTCCGACACGATCTTCCTGCTCGACCTCGACGGGAATTTCGTTTATCTGAACGAGGCCGCCTGGAAGACGCGCGGCTACACGCGGGACGAGTTGATGGGAATAGACCTGCACACGCTCGATACACCGAAGTTTGAAAAATTTATCGGGATGCGATTCCGGGAAATTATGGAAAAAGGCCAGAGCATCTTCGAATCCGAGCACCGCCGTAAGGACGGCTCGGTGATGCCGGTCGAGATCAATGCCCGCACCATCGAACTGGGCGGGCAAAAACGGCTGCTCAGCATTATTCGCGACATCACCGAACGCAAGCACGCCGAACAGGAACTGCGCGTCGCCGCCACCGCCTTCGAGACCTCCTACGAAGGCATGACCGTCACCGACGCGAACGCGAATATCCTCCAGGTCAACCGTGCTTTTACCCGGATCACCGGCTACAGCGCGGAGGAAATGATCGGCAAGAACCCTTCCATCCTGAAGTCGGGCAGGCAGGACGACCAGTTCTACCGGACTCTGTGGGAGAGCTTGAGCCGCAACAAATTCTGGAAAGGGGAAATCTGGAACCGGCGCAAGAGCGGCGAAATCTACCCGGAGTGGCTCAACATCGCAGCCGTGACCGATTCCGAAGGCAACGTCACCCATTACGTCGCGTCGTTCTCCGACATCTCGAAACACAAAGAAGCGGAAGCGCAAATCCACGATCTGGCTTTCTACGACCCGCTCACCCGGCTGCCCAACCGACGCCTGCTGCAAGACCGGCTGCGGCAGGCGCTTGCCGCGAACGCCCGCACCGGGCGGCAGGGCGCGCTGCTGTTTATTGACCTCGACAACTTCAAGCGCATCAACGACACCTGGGGCCACACCGTCGGCGACCATTTGCTGGCCGAAGCGGCGAGCCGCCTGCAAGCCTGCATCCGCGAAGGCGACACCGCCGCCCGGCTGGGCGGGGACGAATTCGTCGTCCTGCTCGAAGATCTGGGCGACAACGAGCAGGCCGCCGCCATCCAGGCCGAAACCGTAGGGGAAAAAATACGCGCGGCGGTCGGGCAGCCATACCTCATCGGCGACCGCAACCATTACAGCACCGCCAGCATCGGCATCACGCTGTTTCGCGGACCGGTGAAAACGATGGAGGAAATGTTCAAGCGGGCGGATGCCGCGATGTATCAGGCCAAGACCGAAGGGCGCAACACCCTGCGCTTCTTCGATCCCACCTTGCAGGCGGCGGTCGCCGCCCGCATCGCCATGGAGTCCGACCTGCGCCAGGCCGTTTCCGAGCCGGGGCAGTTCCTGCTGTACTATCAGGCGCAAGTGGATTCATCCGGCCTGGTAGGCGCCGAAGCCTTGTTGCGCTGGCGGCACCCGGAGCGCGGCCTGGTGTCTCCCGCCGAATTCATCCCGCTCGCCGAGGAATCCGGGCTGATCCTGCCCCTGGGCCACTGGGTGCTGGCGACCGCCTGCAAGCAACTGGCGGCTTGGGCGGGACAGCCGGGAACAGCCCGCCTGACTCTGTCGGTGAACGTCAGCGCCAAGCAGCTCCACCTGGCAGCTTTCGCCGAGGATGTGCTGGCGCTGGTGGAGTATTTCAAAGTGGATCCCGCGAAACTCAAGCTGGAAATTACCGAAGGCATGCTGCTGGAAAACATGGATGGCCTCATCGCCAAGATGGCCGCGCTGCAAGCGCGCGGCATCAATTTCTCGATGGACGACTTCGGCACCGGCTATTCCTCGCTCTCCTACCTGAAACGCCTGCCTTTGCAGCAGTTGAAAATAGATCAGTCCTTCGTGCGGGACGTGCTGTCCGACCACAACGATGCGGCCATCGCCCGGACCATCATCGCCTTGGCCAAAAGCATGGATCTGGCGGTGATCGCCGAGGGGGTGGAAACCGAAGCGCAACGCGAGTTCCTGGAACAAAACGGCTGCCGCGCTTTTCAGGGATACCTGTTCGGCAAGCCGGTCCCGGTAGAAGAGTTCGAGAAACTGGTCGCGCGGTACCCGATGTCGTAGGGCGCATTCCCTGCGATGGCTGAACCATCGTGCGTGCGTCACGCGGCGCAAAACCCCCGTGGCAAACCCCTCCCCTGCTGTGGCATAATCGCGCGCTCAATCGGATTAACAGTCATGAGCGCAAAAACTTTATATAGCAAGCTTTGGGACAGCCACCTGGTGCGCCAGGAGGCGGACGGCACCGCGCTGATTTATATTGACCGCCACCTGGTACACGAAGTCACCAGCCCGCAGGCGTTCGAGGGGTTGCGGCTGGCCGGGCGCAAACCGTGGCGGGTATCTTCCCTGCTCGCGGTGCCGGACCACAATGTGCCGACAGCGCATCGCGGCAACGGCATCAGCGATCCGGTTGCGCGCTTGCAGGTGGAGACGCTGGACGCAAACTGCGCCGAATTCGGCATCACGGAATTCGGGATGGGCGACATCCGGCAAGGCGTGGTGCATGTGATGGGCGCGGAACAGGGCGCGACTTTGCCGGGCATGACCGTGGTGTGCGGCGACTCGCATACCAGCACGCACGGCGCGTTCGGCGCGCTGGCGCACGGCATCGGCACCTCCGAGGTCGAGCACGTGATGGCGACACAATGTCTGGTGGCGAAAAAATCACTAGCCATGCTGGTGAGGGTGGAGGGCGAACTGCGCGATGGCGTAACCGCCAAAGATGTCGCACTCGCCGTAATCGGCAGGATCGGCACGGCGGGCGGCACTGGCTACGCGATCGAGTTCGCGGGTAAAGCGATCCGCGCGCTTTCGATGGAAGGGCGCATGACGCTGTGCAACATGGCGATCGAGGCGGGCGCGCGCGCCGGCATGGTGGCGGTGGACGACACCACAATCGGCTATCTCAAGGGGCGGCCATTCGCCCCGCAGGGCGCGCAGTGGGATAAGGCGGTCACCTGCTGGTACACGCTGAAGAGCGACGAAGGCGCACAGTTTGATGCGGTGGTGGAGCTGGATGCCGGGCAGATCAAACCGCAGGTGAGCTGGGGCACATCGCCGGAGATGGTGGTGGCGGTGGACGGGCGAGTGCCCGACCCGACCGGCATGAGCGACCCGGTGCAGCGCCAGGACGCCGAGCGCGCCTTGCGCTACATGGGCCTGGCGGCGAACACGCCGATCACCGGAATCGGCGTGGACAAGGTGTTCATCGGCTCCTGCACCAACGGGCGCATCGAGGATTTGCGCGCGGCGGCAAAGGTGGCGCGCGGCAAACATGTCGCGGCATCCGTGAAGCTGGCGATGGTGGTGCCCGGTTCCGGGTTGGTCAAGCAGCAGGCCGAGCGCGAGGGGCTGGACAAGATATTTGTTGCGGCGGGTTTCGAGTGGCGCGACCCCGGCTGCTCGATGTGCCTGGCGATGAACGATGACAGGCTGGAACCCGGCGAGCGCTGCGCCTCGACTTCCAACCGCAATTTCGAGGGGCGGCAGGGACCGGGCGGTCGCACCCATCTGGTGAGCCCGGCGATGGCTGCGGCAGCGGCGATTGCCGGGCATTTTGTGGACGTATCTCAATCTTGAAAGGAGCGGGCATGAAGAAGGTCGCAATTTTGTTGGCGGTGCTGGGCATATTGGCCGGTTGCAACACCATGGAAGGTTTGGGCAAGGATATCCAGCAGGGCGGGCAAAAACTGGAGAAATCAGCCAAATAATGCGGAAATTTACCGTGCTGGACGGGCTGGTCGTGCCGGTGGATCGCGCCAACGTGGACACCGATGCGATCATCCCGAAACAGTTTCTGAAATCCATCAAGCGCTCCGGCTTCGGCCCGAACGCGTTCGACGAATGGCGCTATCTGGACCACGGCGAGCCGGGCATGGATAACAGCAAGCGCCCGCTCAACCCGGATTTCGTGCTGAACCAGCCGCGCTATCTCGGCGCGCAGGTTTTGCTGGCACGCGAAAATTTCGGTTGTGGCTCGTCGCGCGAACACGCGCCATGGGCGCTGGAAGACTACGGCTTCCGCGCCATCATCGCGCCGAGTTTTGCCGACATCTTTTTCAACAACTGTTTCAAGAACGGCATGTTGCCGATCAAGCTGGATGCGGTCAAGGTGGATGCCCTGTTCAAGGCGGTGGAAGCCAACCCCGGCTACCGGCTGGGGGTTGACCTGGAACGGCAAACGATCACCGCGCCGGATGGCTCGGTGACCAAATTTGAAGTGGATGCCTTCCGCAAGCATTGCCTGTTGAACGGGCTGGACGACATCGGGCTGACCTTGCAGCACGTGGACGAGATCAAGGCGTTCGAGGCGAAGCACCGCGCGGCGCAGCCGTGGTTGTTCGCGTGATATGAGACTGACAGAAGATGAGCAAGTGCTTATTAAACGCATCATCATTAACGTTTTTGGCGAGGATGTTGGCATCTGGCTGTTTGGCTCTCGTGTAGACGACAGCAAACGCGGCGGGGATGTGGATCTGTATGTAGTGCCTGCGCAAAGAGACGACTTGTTTGATAAACGAATCACTTGCCTTGCGAAGCTGGAAGCGGTTTTACCTTATCCAGTGGATCTGGTGGTTGCAGATGTCCCTGCCAATCGCCCCATAGATCGCATCGCGCAAAAAACGGGGATATTGCTGTGAGCGAAGAATTGGTGGATGCGCTGCACGAGAAAGTGCGCCATTTGCAGAAGATGCGGGAACACCTTGTTTATTCGCAGAACGAAGTACAGCGCTGGTGGAGTTGCTCCGCCTCCTTTGATGACTGGACGGGGAAACAGTTGGAGTCGCTGGTGGCGTTCAAGGCCAGGTTCGCCGAATTGCAGGATCATCTTGCTTCCGCGATGCGCATGATCGCCAGCATCGAAAATGAAGATACACGCATGTTCAGCTATGTGCTCAATTATATGGAGCAGATAGGTGTGCTGGAAGACATGGGGAAATGGCAAAAAGTGCGGGGCTTGCGTAATGCCGCGACGCATGATTACTCTGAATCGAATGAGCTCAAGTCGCAGCATTTTGATAGCTTGTTGCAGAACACCTCTTATCTTCTCGGCGTGTTCGAGTGTTTGAAGAGTTTTGTAACGATTCATTATCAGGAAAACAACCAATGAAAATCGCAGTATTGCCGGGTGACGGCATCGGAACGGAAATCATCGCTCAAGCCGTCAGGGTGCTGGAAGCCTTGCGCAGCGACGGCCTGAAAATCGAGATGGAATACGCGCACATCGGCGGCGCGGGTTACGATGCGGCGGGTGACCCGTTTCCGCCCGCGACCGAAAAACTGGTGCTTACAGCCGACGCGGCGCTGATGGGTGCGGTAGGCGGCTACCAGTACGACACGCTGCCGCGCGAACTGCGCCCGGAAAGGGGACTGTTGCGCATCCGCAAGGCGCTCAACGCTTTCGCCAACCTGCGCCCGGCCACCGTGTATCCGGAACTGGTCAACGCTTCCACGCTCAAGCCGGAACTGGTATCCGGCCTGGACATCATGATTTTGCGCGAGCTGACCGGCGACATTTATTTCGGCCAACCGCGCGGCATCCGCACGCTCGACAACGGCGAGCGCGAGGGTTTCGATACCATGCGCTACACCGAATCCGAAATACGCCGCGTGGCGCATGTGGGTTTCCGGATCGCGATGCGGCGTAACAAGAAAGTGTGTTCGGTGGACAAGGCCAACGTGCTGGATACCAGCATGTTCTGGCGCGAAATCGTGACAGAAGTAGGTAAGGAATATCCGGACGTGGCGTTGTCGCACATGTATGTGGACAATGCCGCGATGCAACTGGTGCGCGCCCCCAAGCAATTCGACGTGATCCTGACGGGCAACATCTTCGGCGATATCCTGTCCGATGAAGCGTCCATGCTCACCGGCTCCATCGGCATGCTGCCGTCCGCCTCGCTGGACGCAAACAACAAGGGCTTGTATGAGCCATGCCACGGCTCGGCGCCGGACATCGCGGGCAAGGATATCGCCAACCCGCTGGCGACCATCCTGTCGGCGGCGATGATGTTGCGCTACACCTTTGCGCGCGAGGATGCCGCACAGCGTATCGAAAATGCCGTGCGCAAGGTGCTGCAGCAGGGCTTGCGCACCGCAGACATTTACGAAGATGGAATGAAGAAAGTGGGCTGCGCCGCAATGGGCGACGCGGTGGTTGCAGCACTTTAAACATGTGAAACGTGAAAGGTGAAAAGTGAAACGTAACCCTCCCGCCAGGGAGGGTGGCGCGAAGCGCCGGGTGGGCATCACATTTCATGTTTCACGACACCAGATGAGGAAGCTAGAGATGAAAGTAGGTTTTGTCGGTTGGCGCGGCATGGTGGGCTCGGTGCTCCTCCAGCGCATGCGCGATGAGCGCGATTTCGATCTGATCGAACCGCTATTTTTCACCACTTCCAATGTGGGTGGAGAGGCGCCGCCCGAAAGCCGTGGCGCGCCGCTCAAGGATGCGCACGATCTGAACGCATTGAAAGCGATGGACGCGATCATTTCCTGCCAGGGCGGCGATTACACTACCGGGATATTCCCCAAACTACGCGCGGCAGGCTGGCAGGGTTACTGGATAGATGCGGCTTCCACGCTGCGCATGGAGAAAAACGCCGTAATCATTCTCGATCCGGTCAATCTGGGCGTGATCGAGGGCGCGCTGGCGCAGGGCAAAAAAGATTTCATCGGCGGCAACTGCACCGTGAGCCTGATGCTGATGGCGCTGGACGGATTGTTCCGGGCCAACCTGGTCGAGTGGATTACCTCCATGACCTACCAGGCCGCATCCGGTGCGGGCGCACAGAATATGCGCGAACTGCTGATCCAGATGGGCGAGATGCACCACGCGGCAAAACGCCTGCTGGACGACCCCGCCTCGGCGATCCTGGATATAGACCGCGAAGTGGCAGGCATCCTGCGCGACGAAAAATTGCCTACCGCCAATTTCGGCGTGCCGCTGGCGGGCAGCCTGATCCCGTGGATAGACAAGGATCTCGGCAACGGGCAGAGCCGCGAGGAATGGAAAGGCAAGGCGGAGGCGAATAAAATACTCGGCTGCGAAGCCGCGCCAATTCCGGTGGATGGCCTGTGCGTGCGCATCGGCGCGATGCGCTGCCACAGCCAGGCGCTGACCATCAAGCTAAAGAAGGACGTGCCGCTCGATGAGATCGAAGCGATGCTGGCCGCCGCGAATGACTGGGTCAAGGTGGTGCCCAACCAGCGCGAAGCGACCCTGCGCAAACTGACGCCCGCCGCCGTAACCGGCAAGCTGGAAGTGCCGGTCGGGCGCCTGCGCAAGATGGATATGGGCGGCGAATACTTGTCCGCGTTCACCGTGGGCGACCAGTTGCTGTGGGGTGCAGCAGAACCGTTGCGCCGCATGTTGCGCATTTTGATTAACGGATAATTCCTTTGGAATTAGGCCTGTTAGCAAACAATGTTAAGCCGGGAATGAGCTTGCATCACTAACTCCATGATGTTAACCTGCCTGAAACTCGGATAATTAAAGGGGACCGTGTGTTGAAATCACTCGTCAAAGCGTTTGGGCTGATTGCCGGTTTAGCCCTATCTGGTGCGGTTTGTGCCGTCGGAATGGGCGGCATTAACGTGTCGTCCTCTTTGGGGGAACCCCTGAAGGCGGAAATTGAACTGATGGCGGTGGGCAAGGCCGAGAAGGGCAACCTGGTTGCACGCTTGGCGTCGCCAGATGTGTTCAAGGGTGCGGGCATGGACTACCCCGCGAATCTGCCCAAGCTGAAATTCCAGATCGAGACGCGCGCCAACGGCGAGTCTTATCTCGGCCTCTCTTCCGCGCTGCCGGTGAACGAGCCTTTTGTCAGCGTGCTGATCGAATTGAGCTGGACATCTGGCAAGCTGCTGCGCGAATACACCTTCCTGCTGGATCCGCCGGAATTCAGAGCAAAACAACCCGATGCTGCGGAAGTCAAACCAGTCTTGAGCAAGGCGGCGGAATCTCCGGCGATACAGATGCGCGCTACCGCCCCGCTTGATGAAAAAGCTTTTGCCGAAGCACCCATCGCGCCCGCCACAAAACCGGCAATGATCGCCCCGACCAGAGAGCCAGCCGGAAGCGGCAATGTTGCGACCGGAACCATCAAGGTAAAACGCGGCGACACCTTGAGCCAGATCGCGCTCGACGCCAAACCTTCCGGCATCAGCCTGGAACGCATGCTGCTGGCGTTGTATCGCGCCAACGGCGAGGCATTTGATGGCAAAAACATGAACCGGCTGAAGACGGGGAAGATTCTGCGTCTGCCAGAGCAAACCGATTTGAGTAAAGTATCGCAGGTAGAAGCCGCAGAGGAATTCCGCGCGCATACCGCCGACTGGAACGCCTACCGCCAGAAGCTCGCCGCAGCCAGCGCCACCGGCGCCGACCAAGCTTCCAAACAGGAAGTATCGGGCAAGATCAGCACCGCCATCGCCGACAAATCGTCTGCCGCGCCAGAACCCGCTAAAGAAGTGGTGAGGCTGTCCAAAGGCGAGGCGCCCGGCGACAAGGCGACGGCAAACGGAAATGCCAAAGCCATGCAGGAAAAAATCCACGCGCTCGAAGAGGAGGCGACTGCGCGCAACAAGGCTCTCAAGGAAAGCAATGAGCGCGTTGTGGTGCTGGAAAAAAACATCAAGGAAATGCAGCGCCTGATCGAGCTGAAGATCCAGCCCGCATTACCGGCACAAAGCAAGGCGGCTCCCCCGGCAGAGACCAAAGCTGCAACCAAACCGGAAGCCAGGCCGGAGCCACCCGTGGCTGAAGCCAGGCCTGCCGCGCCAGCGCCCGTTGCCGCATCCCAGCCGACAGCCACCGCCGCTGTTGCAGCAGCAGCCAGCGCGCCCGCCAGCACGGCAAAAGTGGACAAACCCGCCGCAAAACCAGTAGCACCCAAGGTTGCGCCTCCGCCGCCTTCCCTGTTGGATGACCCGCTCTATCTGGCGGCGGGCGCCGCTGCCCTGCTGGCGTTGGGTGGCCTCGGCTTTGCGTTGAGTCGGCGCGGCAAAGGCGGCAAGGCCGAGAAGAAAATAGTCCCCGAAACAAGCGGCGAAGCACCGGTGGATGATGGCAGCGCTACCGGTCGCATCATTGCACCGGCCACCCCCTCTCCGGACACGGGAGATTTCACCCAGAGTGCGGCTACAGCCGCACCGGCCAGTTCAGCGCAAGCAGACGAAGTGGATCCATTGAGCGAAGCCGAACTGTTCCTGACCTTTGGCCGTGATGTGCAGGCGGAAGAAATCCTGAAAGATGCGCTGGAGAAGAACCCGGCAAACAATCCGGCACGCCTCAAATTATTGTCTGTCTACGCAAACCGCAAAGACACCAATTCGTTCTCCGTCATCGCACGCCAGATCGAAGCTTCCGGCGATGAGGTGGCATGGGCGCAAGCCGCCGCAATGGGGCGCAATCTGGAACCCGGCAACCCGATGTACGGTGGCACCGGAGGAGAAGCCGCAGTTGCCGCACCGGCAGCGCAGTTGAGTGAGCCGTCCCCTGCCGCAGGACTCGATTTCGATCTCGGCTTCGGCGCGCCGGAAACCGATGCCGGGAAAGGTGCTGCGACCGAACAAGCGAGCGGAGAGCCTTCCTCCGGGCTGGACTTCGATTTGAGTTCAGGAGAACCCGTAACGGATGCCGCGTCAGCCGATCTCAATCCGCCAGCCACCAAGTCTGCCGGACTGGATTTTGATCTGGGCGCTGGAGAATCAGATGCACCCGCAGCCCAGGACTACATGAGCACCATGATTCTCAATCCGCCAGCGACCGGAAAGGCGGTGGACATCTCGTCTGAAATTACCTTGATCAACACATCCGAGAACCTGCGCGCCGCACGGGAAGCGCCGATGGATTTCGATGTGACCACCGGCTTGCCCTCCCCTGCTAACGAGCCGGAAAATCAGAACCTGGATGATCTGGTATTTGATATTACCTCCAGCCAGCCTTCCGCAATTCCGTTGCCGGAAGGCGCTGCTGCGGGCGCCTCCGATGATACCGTAGCATTCACGCTGGACCTTCCGACCGAACCCGCACAGCCGACAACCAGGGAAGCGGTGGATTTCGACCTCGGCAGCATCAGCCTTGACCTCGGGACGCCCGATCCTGCCGTGCAGCCGCAATCTGCGCCAGTGCGGGATGCGCACTGGCACGACATCGCCACCAAACTCGACCTCGCCAAGGCCTACCAGGAAATGGGGGACAACGCTGGCGCACACGAAATCCTGGATGAAGTGATAGCCGAAGGTGACGAGCAGCAGCGCGCGGCTGCCGAGGCGATCAAGCAACAACTGCTTGCCTGAAAGCCCGATTGCAAAACCAGACGGCAGCTTGTAACTTACAAGCTGCCGTTCTTATTTGGTTCAAGCCATCATGCCGCACCCTGCCGCACTGATATTCCTCTGGGCCTGCCTCACCCTCGCCCTGCAATCGCTGCAGGCGGCGGCGTTGCTGCTCGCCGGCCTGCCCCTGCTGCTGGCGGCCACCCTGCTGGGCGGTCGCCGCCTGCTCACGCTGTTGCGCCGCACGCGCTGGATCATGCTGTCGCTGCTGCTCATCTACGCATACTCCACGCCGGGCGAAGCGGTGTGGGCGCCGCTCGCCCAGTTCAGCCCGACGCATGAAGGCCTGGGCGATGGCCTGCTGCAATTGTGCCGCCTGCTTTTCGTGCTGGCCGGTTTGTCCATCCTGTTGAGCCTGCTCTCGCAGCAACAGCTTGTCAGCGGTCTCTACACCTTGAGCTATCCGCTGCGTCACGTCGGCCTGTCGCGCGAGCGGTTGGTCGTGCGCCTTGCGCTGACGCTGCACTACGCCGAATCCGCCATGCTGGATGCCTCCGCCAACTGGCGCACACGCATCGAGCAAATGCTGTCCCCGGCACCCGCAAAACAGGGCAGCATCGAACTTCATACCGCTCCTTTCACCCCGCGCGACAGCCTGCTGCTGCTGGCGGGGTGCGCAATGCTCGCGCTGGCGCTGCTATGAGAATCGCCCTCGGCGTTGAGTACGACGGCAGCCCGTACTCCGGCTGGCAGAGCCAGCCCGACGTTCCCAACATACAGGACTCCCTGCAAGCCGCCCTGAGCGGCATCGCGGGAGAGTCCGTTTCCGTCGTCGCGGCCGGGCGCACCGATGCGGGCGTCCATGCGCTGGAGCAAGTGGTGCATTTCGATACCGGCGCCGAGCGCCCGCTTTCCGCCTGGGTGCGCGGCACCAACGCGCTGCTTCCTGCAAGCATCGCCGTGCTGTGGGCGCAGCCCGTGCCGGACGAATTCCACGCGCGCTTTTCCGCGCAGGCGCGCAGCTACCGCTACCTGCTCATCAACCGCCCGGTGCGCACCGCCTTGCAGCACGGCAAGGCGGGATGGTTCCACGCGCCGCTGGATGTGGGGCAGATGCGCGAGGCCGCGCAGCACTTGCTCGGCGAACACGACTTCAGCGCCTTCCGCGCTTCCGAATGCCAGGCAAAGACGCCCGTCAAAAACCTGGCGCAACTCGACATCCGCAAGGACGGCGATGTGATGGTTTTCGATCTGACTGCCAACGCCTTTCTGCACCACATGGTGCGCAACATCGTCGGTTGCCTGGTGTATGTCGGCAAGGGCAAGCACCCGCCTGAGTGGATGAAGGAAATCCTCGAAAGCCGCAACCGCAGCCTGGCCGCACCGACCTTTGCGCCGGATGGCCTGTATTTGCGACACATCACTTATGACGCGAAGTGGGGGTTGAGGCAAGGCGCTGGCTCATGAGTTTTGCGCTAACCAACAATCCGGGGTTACTCCCCACTTCTGGTTCCGAGCCATCTGACCAGCAGGAAGATTGCGGCTGAAGCCAATATCAGGCTGACCAGCATCAGCGGAACAGCGGGGTTGTAGCGGACGATGGCGACAATAAGCGGCGTCTCGATGACGCCCCTGAACTGATAAAGCTCGCCGTCAACCCTGATTTGCGAATGGGGCATTCCGGCATTCAGCGCCATCATATGCTGCTGTTGGTTGCCGTCATTGACGTGAAACTCGCGTAGCGATTCGTTTGCCCCCTCTCCCCCCGGGAGAGGGTTGGGGTGAGGGAGACGGGCATGGCGGTTTTCATCATCAGGCGCAGCATCTTTGCCATGCCCGTCGCGTTGCCACAAGAGCTGCGCATAAGGTAATCCGGTTGTGGTTTCAAATAACCCCTGCAAAACAAGGTTGCCGCTCTCCAAAGGCTGCGCCTTGTTCGGCTCCAGGCGAAATTCCTGATCGTCAGCGCTCCGCGCGATCACCACCCCGGAAGGCATCATCTGCCCGCTCAACATGACCACCTGGCGGCGTCCCCCGTCAAAAATCGCCGGCTGGTTGAAGGCGATATCCTTACTGATCCGCTGCCCGTCCGGCTTGCTGAACGACAACGCCACTTCGGTATCCTTGAGCGAGTTGTCGGGGTAGTAGATATTCTTCAACGACCCGACCTGTACCCGGCCCAGTGCGGGCAACTCCACGCCCTGCGCCGTGATCGGAAGCCGTTGCGTGCTGCCATAAAACCCCTCGACCAGATGCGCGATCATGGTGGTCACCAGCGCGACATGGAAGAGCAGCGCGGCGCTTGCCTTGAGCCTGCCTGCCCTGTTATTCAGCAAGCGGATAACTGAATCAATAATGCAGGCCAGCAGATTGATGCCGAACAACGTGAAGGTCAGCAGCAGCGCGTAAAGCCAGACATGTTCGCCCCTGGCCGGATGAAAAAAATAATTCAGGTCGAGATGGAAAAAGCTCGGGTACAGCTCCGGGTGGCTGTTCATCACCAGGCTGCCCGCAATCAGGTTACACACCACGACCAGGCACAGGATAAACCCCGCATGGCGGTCGCCCAGAATTCTGATTATGTACATCATCAAAACCGGTGTATGGATTGGGAAAAGAAACTGGTGCCGATGAAGGCAACCAGGATCAGGGCGATGCCGCTGACATACAGCGGCACTTTCCATCCGCGCAGTTTCGGCAACCTGTCCAGGTGCAGCAAATTGCCGTAAAACAGCCACAGGATGACCGACCAGTGCAATTTCGGGTCCCACATGAAATAGGCGCCCCATGCAAAGTAGCCCCAGATTCCGCCGAACAGCATTGCCAGGGTAAAAAAGATAAAGCCGATGCGGTTGAGGTCGGTCATGAACACCGAGCGCTCCAGCAAGGCCGGGTCATTCCGGCGCCACGCAGGAAAAGCATGGATGGCGCTGACCCCCGCCACCAGCCAGCAGGCATAAGCTGCGAACGATACCGGTATGTGCAAGGGATACCAGACGGTGTGCAGGAACATCGGGGGATAACGAATGACATCCACAAAAATGAAAATGACGGATGCCGCCGCCAGCGCCAGCGCCTGCAACGTGACAAACTCCATGTTGGAAATCCGCTTGCGATAGCGCAACGCGCACGCCACCAGCAGCACAGACAAAACCACGAACGACTCGACCTTGTCGGTAAACGGGAAGAACTCCTTCATGTAAGCCCTGATCCCGTAAAATACCAGGCAGGAAAACAGAAAGAGAAGCAGGGCGACAGTTGCCGTCCGGTAATAAGCGGTGACGGATGCGACGATGCTTACACCAAGCAGCCAGATTCCGGCGTAAATACTCAAGGTCACGATAAGATGCGATGTCATGGTGGCGGTGCTGCGCTGCTGCGAAATATTCGAGAATACCCTGCTAAAGAGCGGCGCATCCTAACAGATTTTGCGGAGCCTCTGGATTCTGGCTCGCCCCAAGCCGAGAACCGGCTTGCACAGGCGTAAAGCGGAATTGCCTTCCCCGTGCTGCGCTTTTATAGTGCGCGCCATGTCTGCACCAACATTGCAAGCCGCGAGCAGCGACAATCTCTCTTTCCGCCAGGCTGTCGCGGCTGACGCGGAAGGGATCGTCGCGCTGGTCAATTCAGCCTATCGCGGCGAATCCAGCCGCGCAGGATGGACGACCGAGGCCGACCTGCTGGACGGACAGCGCACCGACGCGGAAGAAATATCGCGCCTGATCGGGAGGGATGGCCAGGTGATTCTGCTGTGCCTGCCAGGCGGCGAGATCATCGGTTCGGTGCATCTGGAAAGGGTGGATGCGGCGACGACATACATGGGCATGCTGGTCATCAGGCCGGTGTTGCAGGGGCGGGGCCTGGGCAGGCGGCTCCTGGAAGCGGCAGAGCATTTTGCCAGATCGGAGTGGAGTGCGTCCCGGATGCAGATGCAGGTAATTTCGCTACGCCACGAATTGATCGCCTATTACCGGCGGCGCGGCTACCTGCCCACCGGCGAGATCAGGGCATTCCCCGCCACCGACCCGAAATTCGGTTTGCCCAGAGTGGCGGAGCTGATGTTTGAGGTGCTGGAAAAATCCTTGCCGACTTCCCCTTGAAATCGGCAATGCCGCCCCCATTTGCGCCATCATCCCGCATTTAACCAAATGGAGAAAACCATGACCGACACCGCAACCAGCAACCGCGAAACCTTGGGCTTCCAGGCCGAGGTAAAGCAGCTTCTCAACCTGATGATCCATTCGCTGTATTCCAACCGCGAGATTTTTTTGCGCGAACTGGTTTCCAACGCCTCCGACGCCTGCGACAAGCTGCGTTTCGAAGCGCTGCACAACGCCAGCCTGTTCGAGGACGATTCCGAGCCGAACATCCGCATCGCTTATGACAAGGAAGCGCGGACGCTGACCATCAGCGATAACGGCATCGGCATGAGCCGCGACGAGGTGGTGGCCAACCTCGGCACCATCGCCAAATCCGGCACGCGCGAATTCTTTTCGCGGCTGTCCGGCGACCAGCAGAGGGATGCGAACCTGATCGGCCAGTTCGGCGTGGGCTTTTATTCTTCCTTCATCGTCGCCGACAAGGTGACGGTGCGGACGCGCCGTGCCGGTGAGCAAAGCGATCAGGGCGTGCGCTGGGAATCCGAAGGCGGCGGCGAATTCTCGGTCGAGATGGTGGAAAAGATCGAGCGCGGCACCCAGATCACGCTGCACCTGCGCGAAGGCCAGGACGACTTGCTGGCCGGCTACAAACTGCGCGAGATTCTCCGCAAATATTCCAACCACATCGTGCAGCCCATCCTGATGAAAAAGGAAGAGTGGAAGGACGGCAAGAACGTGACGCTGGACGAGGACGAGACCGCCAACCAGGCTTCCGCGCTGTGGGCGCGCCCCAAGAACGAGATCACCGAGGAACAGTACAAAGAATTCTACAAGCACGTCGGCCACGATTTCGCCGACCCGCTGGCGTGGACCCACGCGCGCGTCGAGGGCAGGCAGGAATACACCCAGTTGCTCTACATCCCGTCGCGCGCGCCCTTCGATATGCTGGACCGCAACACGCGCCACGGCATCAAGCTCTATGTGCGCCGCGTGTTCATCATGGATGACGCCGAGCAACTGATGCCGCAATACCTGCGCTTCGTGCGCGGGGTGGTGGATTCTTCTGACCTGCCGCTCAACGTATCGCGCGAGATTTTGCAGGAATCGAAAGACATCGAGGCCATCCGCTCCGGCTGCACCAAGAAAGTGCTCGGCCTGCTGGAAGACCTGGCCGCAAACGACAAGGAGAAATACGGCAAGTTCTGGGGCGAGTTCGGGCGCGTGCTGAAGGAGGGCGTCGGCGAAGACTTCGCCAACAAGGACAAGATCGCCGGCCTGTTGCGCATCGCTTCCACCCGCGCCGATACGGCGGAAGAAACCGTGTCGTTAAGCGATTACCTTGGTCGTATGAAGGAAGGCCAGGACAAGGTTTATTACATCACCGCTGACAGCTTCAACGCCGCGAAGAACAGCCCGCATCTGGAGGTGTTCCGCAAGAAAGGCATCGAAGTGCTGCTGCTGTCGGATCGCGTGGACGAATGGGTGGTGAGCCACCTTGAGGAATTCGAGGGCAAGCAACTGGTCTCTGTCGCCAAAGGCGGGCTCGATCTCGGCAAGCTTGAGGACGAGGTGGAAAAGAAGGAGCAGGAAGCTGTCGCCAGCGAAATGAAAGACCTGACCGACAGGATCGGCGTCAGCCTCGCGGACCGCGTCAAGGAAGTGCGCGTGACCCACCGCCTGACCGATTCGCCCGCCTGCCTGGTGGCCGACGAGCACGACATGAGCGCGAACCTGGCGCGCATGTTGAAATCTGCCGGGCAGAAGGCGCCGGTTTCGCAACCCATCCTCGAAATCAACCCGAAACATCCGGTGGTGCTGCGCCTGAAGGCGGAAGAAAAACGGTTCGACGATTGGGCTTCGGTGCTGTTCGACCAGGCTTTGCTCGCCGAGGGTGGGCAACTCGACGACCCGGCCAGCTTCGTCAAACGGGTGAACCAACTGATGCTGGAGATGGGCGGGGGATAATATTGATCCGGCTCGAACAGAGCAGCAATTCCGTTCGGCTTGAGCTTGTCGAAGGCTCCGAGTCCGCTCATGTTTCGACAGGCTGTGCGTGTGCTGTTGGGGCGAATGCCCCTTACAGCCACGGCCTACCCCTTGCGGGTGCAACACGAACGGACTCATATTTTTCTTGTGCCGGGTCAATAAAATCGCGGGTCACCGGTTGCGGCAATCCGGTAAAATCGCATAAACCTTCGTAACGACCAATACGCGAAACCATGACTACAACAAACCCCTCCCGAGTTGCCGAGCGCCGTGGCAAGGTGCTTTCCACCGTTCTTTTCGGCAGCCGCTGGTTGCAGGTGCCGCTGTATCTCGGCCTGATTGTCGCCCAGTGCGTCTATGTCGTGCATTTCATGGTCGAGCTGGTGCATCTGGTCACGGGCACGATGACGCTGAACGAAGAATCCATCATGCTCATCGTGCTCGGGCTGATAGACGTGGTGATGATTTCCAACCTGCTCATCATGGTCATCGTCGGCGGCTATGAAACCTTCGTGTCGCGCCTTAACCTGGAAGGCCACCCGGACGAGCCGGAGTGGCTGTCGCACGTCAATGCCAACGTGCTGAAAGTGAAGCTTGCCACGGCCATCATCGGCATTTCTTCCATCCATCTGCTGAAGTCGTTTATCAACGCGCACAACATGGATGAAAAAACCCTGCTCTGGCAGACCATCATCCATATGGCCTTCATCTTTTCCGCGATTTCGATCGCCTACATTGACCGGATGATGAGCGCCCGCCCGGCCGAGCACGCTTAACCCGTCATGGCTTAAGGCGCGCCTGTTCAACGCCCCGCAAGCTGAAAACGGGTAGTAGCCCACATGAACCTAAATTCCTCAATTAGTAAAGAGAATTCAGGAGTTTCAATGGGTTACGCAGCCTTTGTAGGTGCGAATTTACCTCGCAGAGGTTCTTGCACCCTTTGGGTGTCCGCACATAACCGGTTGTTCGTGCGAATAAATTCGCACCTACACTCCGGCCAACAGAGGATTTCAGGATGAATTTTTCTCCTGCACCCACCACTCCCGATTTTGATTCCGTTGTGCTGCGCGCCACGCGGTGCAGCCGCTACCTGCAACACCTGCTCGAAAGCGATGCCGATCTGTTGCCGTGGTTGCGCGAGCATTACCTGCAACCGTGCGGCGCGGAAGAGATGGCGGCGTGGCTGGACGCGATGTCAGCCGACGACGAAGCGTCGCTGTCTCGCGCGCTGCGGCAACTGCGCAAGCGCGTCATGCTCAAGCTGCTGGCGCGCGACCTGGGCGGGCTGGCCGATCTGGATGAAGTGACCGGCTGCATGACCGCGCTGGCGGAGCTGGCGATACAGCGGGCGCAGGATTGGGTGATGCGGTCGCTGGTGGCGCAATACGGCCAGCCGGTCGGGGCGGAGAACGGCGCGCCGCAAACGCTGCTGGTGGTCGGCATGGGCAAGCTGGGCGGGCGCGAGCTGAATGTTTCTTCCGATATTGACCTGATCTTTCTCTATCCGGAAGACGGCGAATGCGACGGCGCGCGCGCGCTTTCCAACCACGAATTTTTCTCCAAGCTCGGGCGCCGCCTGATCGGCCTGATCGGCGAGCTGACCGACGAGGGCATGGTGTTCCGCGTGGACATGCGCCTACGCCCTTACGGCGACAGCGGCCCGCTGGTGATGAGCTTTGCCGCGCTGGAAGAATATCTGGTGGAACAGGGGCGCGAATGGGAACGCTACGCCTGGATCAAGGCGCGCGCCGTTTCCCCTGCGGATTGCCCCGAGGCAAACTCGCTCATGCAACTCGTGCAGCCTTTCATATTCCGCAAATACCTCGACTTCGGCGCGTTCGAGTCCATGCGCAAGCTGCACGCGCAAATCCGCCAGGAGGTGCAGCGGCGCGACCGCTACAACAACATCAAGCTCGGCCCCGGCGGCATCCGCGAAATCGAGTTTATCGCCCAGGTGTTCCAGCTCATACGCGGCGGGCGCGACAGCGGCCTGCGCATCCGCCCCACCCTGCACGTGCTGCGGGTTCTGCGCGAAACCGGGCAGATCTCGGCGGATGACGAAACGGGGCTGAAAGCGGCCTACGTTTTCCTGCGCAACCTGGAGCACCGCCTGCAATATCTGGACGACCAGCAAACCCAGGATCTGCCTGAAAATTCTGGCGATCAGGCGCTGCTGGCGGATGGCATGGGTTTCCCGGATTACCGCGCCATGCTGGCGCAACTGGAACAGCACCGCGCGCTGGTGAGCGAGCAGTTCGCAAAAATTTTCAGCACCGGAGAAAACGGCGAGGCGGGCGACGCGCAACTGGAAAGCCCGTTATGGCGCGAAAACATGCTGGCCGAAGAAGTGCGCGACGGCCTGGGCGAGCTGGGTTACCGCGATGCCGCGAACCTGGCGGAGCGGCTGCTGCAAATCCGCAACAGCGCCCGCTACCGCCAGTTGCCGGAATCCAGCCGCCAGCGCATGGACAAGCTGATCCCGCAGTTCATCGCGCTGTGCGCGGCACGCGAAAACCGCGACCAGGCTTTGCCGCGCGTGCTCAACCTGCTGGAAAGCATCAGCCGCCGCGCTTCCTACCTGGCCTTCCTGGCGGAATACCCACAGGTGCTGCAACCGCTGGCCGGCATTGCCAGCGCCAGCGAATGGGCATGCGACTATCTGATCCAGCACCCCATCCTGCTGGATGAACTGCTGGACGCGCGCGAAATTTATCTGGCGCCGGACTGGGCTGCGCTCGGTGCCGCCCTGCAATGTCAACTGGACGAGTGCGGCGCGGACACCGAGCGGCAAATGGACGCGCTGCGCCAGTTCCAGCACAGCCAGATATTTCGCTTGCTGGCGATGGATTTACAGGGGCTGCTGCCGCTGGAAAAACTGAGCGACCACCTGAGCGATCTGGCCGACATGATCCTGCGCCGCGTGCTGGAACTGTGCTGGCGCGATGCGCGCCACAAACACCGGGAGCAACCACAGTTTGCCGTTATCGCCTACGGCAAGCTGGGCGGGCGCGAGCTGGGCTACGCTTCCGACCTCGACCTCATTTTCCTCTTTGACGACCCGCACCCGGATGCGGCGGAAATCTACGCCAAGTTGGCCAAGCGTATCAACACCCTGCTGAGCAGCCATACGGCGGCGGGGCGGCTCTACGAGATTGACTTGCGCCTGCGCCCGAACGGTGCCAGCGGCCTGCTGGTCAGCACGATACCGGCGTTTGCGGAATACCAGCACCAGCACGCCTGGGCCTGGGAGCACCAGGCGCTCACGCGCGCCCGCTTCTGCGCCGGGGACGCGGGCGTGGGCGAGCAGTTCGAGGCCATCCGCCACGAAGTGCTGTGCAAGGCGCGCGATAAGGAAGTGTTGCGCCGCGAAATTGTCGCGATGCGGCAGAAGATGCGAGACGAACACGCCAACAAGAGCAGCCTGTTCGACATCAAGCACGACAGCGGCGGCATGGTGGACATCGAGTTTATGGTGCAATTCCTGGTGCTGGCCTATTCCTCCGCACACCCGGAACTGACCGCCAACAGCGGCAACCTGGCGCTGCTGAAATGCGCGGGCGCGCTCGGCCTGATAGATGTTCGGCAGGCGGAAGCGGTCTGCGCCATTTACCGCCTCCTGCGCGCGCTGCAACACAAGATGCGCCTGAACAACCAGTCGCCCTGCCGCATTGAACCGGAAGAAATTGGCACCGCGCCGGTGCTGGCAATGTGGGAAACCTTGCTGGGGAAACCATAGCGCGCCACTTTCGACGAGCCACAGTTCGAATCCCGCGACTAAATGAGCCCCCCACAAAAAGGCCAATAAACCCGTGAGCCGCCCAAGGCGACTGCAAAATTTTCAAACGCGGGATTTGGGTTTTGTGGCGCCCTATAGGCGATCGAGAGATATGGTATAGTTTGCGACATGCGCAGAACTCTCACATTCATGCTTGCCATAATGCTCGCTTTTAATGCGACATATGTTGTTGCGGACGCGCTTTGCGATGCGCTCGATCACGCCGCACATCCCGACCGCCACGCACACAGCCATCAGCACGATCACGATACAGATCATGATGATGATGCAGCGGCCAGTTATGAGGCGGCGCAACCTGGCTGCGATCGTCAGCATTCACATACCCATCCGGTGTTCTCGCCGATGTTGTCCGCGCCGGTTGATTTTAACCTTGCAGCGGCTTCCAGTACGCCGCCGCCTTTCCTGCCCGAGATAATAGCCTCGGTTCCACCACCGCGCTTCGAACGCCCACCTAGAACCGTCCCCGTCGCCTGAATCCGGCGGGACACCATTTTCTATTCGTTGCCAGCCAGTCGCGGCTGGCGCTCGTCCCGTCGAAATCCATTCACGTTTGAACGAGGATTTCGATGCAAGCTCATCGTTTTTCATACTTGCCGCTCCGGGCTCTCGCGGCCATATTGTTGGGCGCATGCGCCGCAAACGCCGTAGCCGGTAGCACCCTGACCGAAGCCGAGGCCCTGCGGCTCGGCCTGTCCCGCCCCGAGCTTTCCGGCCTGCAACGCGCGCGCGTCGAAGAGGCGGAAGCCGACAGGGCTTCCGCCGCCACGTGGGCCAACCCTACGCTGGAACTGTCGCGCGACAATACCGGCAGGACGGGCGAGAAAAGCTGGCAGATCGCGCAGCCGCTCGACTTGTCGGGCCGTCGCGGCCTGCGCGAAGCGGCGGCAAACCATCGTGTCCGCGCCACTGAAGCGGACAATCTGGCACGGCAAAACGAGTTCGTGGCCGAACTGCGCCACGCCTTTCATGACGTGCTGCGCCAGCAGGAAACGCAACGCGCCGTCGGCGGCTGGATCAGGCGCTTCGCGATAATCGGCAGCATTACCGAAAAGCTTGCCCACGCCGGAGAAGTGGCCGGATATGACCACCGCCGCCTGGCCCGCGAGCAGCGCGGCGCCGAAGCGAAGCTGGCTGAAACCGACGCCGGGCTGGAGCGGGCGCGCGCGCGCCTTGCCGCGCTGATCGGACGCGACTTTGGCGATGGCATTGAAGGGCAGCTTTTACCGGATACGCCGCCACCCCTGCCCGCCCTGCAAGCCAGGCTCGCTGCGCGGCCCGACTTCGCCGCGCTGGCAGCGCGCGCCGAGGCGGCCCAAGCCGACAATGCCGCCGCGCAACGCAAGCTGCCGGAACTCACCGTCGGCATCGGCGGCAAGCGTGTTGACGATGGCGCGCTGCGCGAGAACGGCAATCTGGCCACGCTGTCTTTCGCGCTGCCGCTTTTTGATCGCCAGCAGGCAAGCAGCCGTCGCAGCGCGGCGCAGGCTGCGGCGGCCAGCGCTGAGCTGGGCCTTGCGCGCCAGCGGGCCGAAGGCGAGCTCCTCGGCCTGCACCGGCAAGCCATGCAGCTCATCGCAGCAGCCGCGCGCTACCGCAGCGAAGCCGTCGCCCCCTCGGTCGAACTCGTGCGTATCGCCGAAACCGCCTACCGGGCCGGCGAAACCACGGTTCTCGACCTGCTCGATGCCTACAGGGGCGCGCTCGATGCTGAACTGACAGCCATTGACCTCGAATGGAAAGCCTGCGCCGCCAGCATCGAACTCGACCAACTGACAGGAAACCACCCGCTATGAAGACCCGACACATTTTCCCGTTGACCGTCCTGGCTGCCATCTCGATGCTCGCTGGCTGTAACGGCAAGCAATCTGCCGATCATGCCCGCGATGCAAAACCTGCCGCCGAAGCTGACCACGGCCACGACCATGCGCCCGGCGCCGAAAAAATCACCCACTTCACCGGCAAGACGGAGTTGTTCGTCGAATTCCCTCGCCTCGTTGCGGGTGAAAAATCTGCGTTCGCCGCCCATCTCACCCACTTGTCCAATTTTCGTGCGGTTGCCGCAGGCAAGGTCAGCGTCATCCTGTCCGGCGGGAATCAGCCGGACGAGCTATTCGCCGTGGACGCGCCATCGCAACCGGGCATTTTCCGCCCCATTGCGCTGCCGAAGCTGGCCGGGAAGCGCGAGATGACCATTGAAGTTGTGACCCCGGACTACAGCGTGCACCACGAGCTCGGGCCAGTGACGGTGTATGCCGACCGCAAGGCTGCCGACGCTACGGGCGGCGAGCATGATGATGATGGCGGCATCGGCTTCACCAAGGAACAGCAATGGAAGATGGATTTTGCCACCACCGAAGCGGTGAAACGCCCGCTGCGCCCGGCAGTCGCCGCCACTGGCCTGCTGCGCGCGCGGCCGGACGGCGAGGCGCTGCTAACTGCCCCGGCGGCAGGGCAAGTGCAGACGACCGGCAAGTTCCCGCAACTCGGTCAATCGGTAAAGCAGGGCGATATCCTTGTCTATCTGGCGCCCCGCCTTGGCGGAGAAACCGATTTTGCATCTCTCCAGGCGGCGGCCAGCAAGAGCCGGGTGGAACTCGGTCAGGCGGAGCGCGAACTGTCACGCATGGAAAGCCTCCTCAAGGATGAGGCCGTGCCGGCCAAGCGCGTTGAGGCTGCCCGCGCCGTCGAAGCTTCGGCCCGCGCGGAGCACGAGGCCGCGCGCCAGCGCCTCGGCCAATATGGCGGCGGCAGCGGCGGTATCCCGCTACGCGCACCGGTGACAGGCATCCTTGCCGATGTGCGCACCTCCCCCGGCGCCTTCGCACAGGAAGGGCAACTGCTGTTCCACATCGCCGACCGTCGCATACTGTGGCTGGAACTGCGCGTGCCAGAATCGGACGCAGTACGGCTTACCGCCCCGGATGGCGCAAGTTTCCACGTTGAGGGCATCGCGCAAGGCTTCGATATTGCCACCGGGAAGAATGGCCGCCTGATCGCGATGGGTGGCGCCGTAGATGCAGTCACACGCACCCTGCCGGTAGTCTTCGAGTTTGCTCGGCCGGACGAGCGGCTGCGCATCGGTATGGCGGTAAAAGGGCAGGTGTTTGCCGGTGCGCCGCGCGTAGCAACCGCCATTCCCGCCTCAGCGGTGCTGGATGAAAGCGGTATTTCGACGGTGTTTGTGATGACCGGCGGCGAATCCTTCGAGCGGCGCCCGGTGCGCCTGGGCGTCAGGGATGGCGACTGGATCGAGGTGATCGAAGGGCTAGAGCCGGGGCAGCGCGTGGTGTCGCGCGGCGCTTATCTGGTCAAGCTCGCCGCCACCCGCACCGGCGAAATCGGCCACGGCCACGCGCACTGAACGGAGCAAGCCATGATCCTAGAAACCTCAGTTAGTAAAGAGAGCTCCGATGTTTCAATAGCTTACGCAGCCTTTGTAGGTGCGAATTTATTCGCACATAACCGGTTGTTCGTGCGAATAAATTCGCACCTACACCCCGCCCAACTGAGGTTTCTAGGATGATCGGACATATCATTTCCTGGTCGCTCCGGAACAAACTTTTCGTCCTCATCATCGGCATGTTGATGCTGGCATGGGGCGGCTGGCAGGCCATCAGGACGCCGGTGGACGTTTTCCCCGACCTGACAGCGCCATCTGTCACTGTGGTGACCGAAGGGCGCGGCATGGCGCCCACAGATGTCGAAAGCCTGGTCACCTTCCCGGTCGAAACAGCGTTAAACGGTGCGCCGGGAGTGCGCCGTGTTCGCTCTGCTACCAAAACCGGCCTGTCGGTGGTCATCGTCGAGTTCGAGTGGGGCACCGACCTGTACCAAGCCAGGCAAGTGGTCGCCGAACGCCTGCAATTGGCCCGCGCCGCCCTGCCCCCCGGCATTCCCGCCCCGGCGATGACGCCGGCCGCCTCGATCATGGGCGAGATCCTGTTCATCGCGCTGGCCTCCGACAGCCACAGCGGAATGGAGCTCAGGAATACCGCAGAACAGGTGCTGAAGCGGCGCATCCTGGCTATTCCCGGCGTGGCAGAGGTGGTGCCAATCGGCGGCGACACCATGCAGTTTCAGGTGACGGTGAAGCCCGAACGCCTGGCGGCCTACAACCTGACCCTGGGTGAAGTGATGCAGGCATTGCGCGATGGCAACCAGAACGCCACCGCCGGTTTTTACGTTGAGGGCGGACAGGAATACCTGATCCAGGGCCAAGGGCGCATCGCCGCGCTGGACGACATCGCGGGCACCGTGGTCGCGCTGCGAAACGGCCAGCCGGTGCTGGTGCGCCATGTCGCCGAGACCGGCATCGGCGCCGCGCCCAAGCGCGGCATCGGCTCGCACAACGGCAAGCCGGCAGTGATACTGGGCATCCAGAAGCAGCCCGGCGCCAATACCCTGGAGCTGACCGACCGGCTTGATCGGGCGCTGGCCGAAATCCAGGCCGGCCTGCCGGCGGGGATGAAGATCGAAAGCCACATCTTCCGCCAGGCCGATTTCATCCGCGTATCCATCGGCAACCTCCGGGCGGCGCTGGCTGAAGGGGCGATCCTGGTAATCGCCATCGTCTTCGCCTTCCTGCTCTCGGCGCGGGCCACCGCCATCGCCCTGCTGGCGATCCCGCTGTCGCTGGTGGCAGCCATTCTGGCCATGAAGGCGCTCGGCGTCACCATCAACACCATGACCCTGGGCGGCATGACCATCGCGCTGGGCGCGCTGGTGGATGACGCGATCATCGTGGTGGAGAACATTGTTCGCCGCCTGCGCGAAAACCTGGCGAAACCTTCGGGCGAGCGGGCCGGTACACCGCACGTGGTGTTCGAAGCGACACGGGAAATCCAGAGCTCCATCGTCTTTGCCACCCTCATCATCATGCTGGTGTTCCTGCCCCTGTTTTTCCTCTCCGGCGTCGAAGGGCGGCTGATGGCGCCGCTGGGCCTGGCATATGTGGCCTCGCTCGCCGCGTCCCTGCTGGTGGCGATCACCGTGACCCCGGTGCTGTCGGCATTGTTCCTGCCGCAATCCAGGATCGTCCGCCGGAACGTCGAGCCGCGCTTTGTGCATGGGCTGAAGGCCATCTACCGGCGTTCGCTGGCGGCAACGGTAACGCGCTGGCGAACCGTCGCCGCCGTCAGCGTCATCGCGCTGGGCCTGGCGCTGGCCGCCCTCGCGTTTGCCGGCCGCGCATTTCTGCCGGACTTCAATGAGGGCACGCTGACCATTGCTACCGCCACGCTGCCGGGAACCAGCTTGGAGGAGTCCGACCGGCTGGGGCAGATGGTCGAGCAGATTCTGCTCTCGCACCCCGAAGTCAAGGCCACGGCGCGCCGCACCGGTCGCGCCGAGGGCGACCCTCATGCCCTGAATGTGCAGGATTCTGAAATGGAGGTGACGCTGCAAATGGGCAAGCGCGGCAAGGAAGATTTCCTCGCCGCTTTGCGCGCAGACCTCGCCAGCGTGCCAGGCACCCAGATCGTCGTCGGGCAGCCGATTTCGCACCGCATTGACCATATGCTCTCGGGCAACCGCTCCAACATCGCGGTGAAGATATTCGGCCCCGACCTCGGCGAACTGCGGCGGCTCACCGGCGAGGTCAAGTCCGTGGTGCAGGGCGTGGCGGGCGCCGTGGATGTCGCCGACGAACAGCAAGGCGACATCCCATTCCTGACCATCCGCTTCAGGCGCGACGCATTGGCGCGGCACGGCCTCTCCGTGAGCCAGGTGGCAGAAACCGTGGAGGCCGCCTTCTCTGGCATAGCGGTCAGCCGCATCCAGCAGGGGCAGGCGACCTACGACCTCGCAGTACGTTTCGATCCCGAGGCGCGAGCCAGTCTCGATGCCATTCGCGCCACGCTGGTGACGACCGCGAGCGGCGCGCGCCTGCCGCTCTCCGCCCTGGCCGACATCCGCAACGATCGGGCGCCGTATTCGATCAGCCGCGAAAACGTGCAGCGCAAAATGGTGGTGATGGCCAACGTCGCCGGGCGCGATCTCGCCGGCGTGGTTGCCGACATCCGTGCCGGGGTGAGCGCCGGGGTCAAGCTGCCGTCTGGCTACCAGATCGAATATGGCGGCCAGTTCGAGAGCGCCGAGGAGGCGGCCCGGACACTGCTCCTGCTCGGCGCCGTGGTGACAGCCGGTATCTTCCTGCTGCTGTTTATCGCCTTCCGCTCTGTGCGCGACGCGCTGCTGGTGATGCTGAACTTGCCGCTGGCGATGATTGGCGGCGTGGCCGGCGTATTTGCCGCAGGCGGTGTCTTGTCGGTCGCCTCGATCATCGGCTTCATCACGCTGTTCGGCATCGCCACCCGCAACGGCGTGATGATGATCGCCCACATCCATCACCTGGTGGAGCACGAAGGGGTGACCGATGCTGCCGAGGCCGTAAAGCGCGGCGCCGAAGAGCGGCTGGTGCCGATCCTGATGACCGCGCTGGCCGCCGGCCTCGCGCTGGTGCCACTGGCGCTGTCTGCCGGGCAGCCGGGCAGCGAAATCCAGTCGCCGATGGCCATTGTAATTCTTTGCGGGCTGAGCTCCTCGACTGTACTTAATATGGTCGTGGTGCCTGCCCTGTACTTGCGGTTCGGCGCTGTGCGACGCACGCTCGAAACCGGTGATATCGCTCGTCGTCGCTCAACCGATTTTTAGGAGAAAAAATCATGTTCAAACTGATTCAGGTTATCGCGGGTGTCTCGTTCGTTCTCGGGGGGTGCGCCGATCATTCACATCTGTTGATCCAAGGCTCCTCTTCGGAGTTCCTGAAAGGGCAGTTTGTGCATGAAGGAACAAGCCGCCTGGTTCTCGAACATGCACAGCGGAAATATGTCGCGGAAGGATTCGAAATTCTTCGCCATCGAAACCTGGCTGAACTTCAAAAACATTATCAAATGAGCGAACCCAAGCATTGGGATCGTATTAGTTCCGGCCTTGACAGGGATCACGAAAGCTATTCGGCGGTAGCCCAGCCAAAAGCTCAAGATGGCGCCGAGTTGATCTGCCGCCTAGTATGGCGATCTGCCCAGAGCCCACAAGGGATTTGCCTTGACAAGGCTGGCAAAGAGTTTGCTGTACGCTTTGACCGATAACTTATGATGGCTACGGCAGATTTTTTTAAGGTAGTATTAAACCTTTCCAAGCTCGGTCGGGGGAGGTATGGCAAATTCACCGAAATGCCTTTATGTGCTGTTAGCTTGTTTGGCCGGTGCGGCAAACGTGCAGGCGCAACAGGAGGATGGGCCTGACTACACCAACGGCACGCTGTCGGGAGACTGGGGCGGATTGCGACCGGCCTGGAGCAAGAAAGGGCTCGATCTCGACCTCGGCTTCAAGTCCGACATCCTCCGCAATGTTCGTGGCGGCATCAAGCAGGGGGGAGGCGCCATAAACCAGTTCGACCTCAAGGCCCGTGGCGACTTGGAAAAGCTGGCCGGATGGCAAGGCGGAACCGCCTACCTCAACCTCATCTACGACGGCGGCACCAAGACCAACCGCGACTACGTCGGAAGCTACATGGGCGCCTCCAACACCGAAGTCGCGGTATCAACCCACCGCGTGTTCCACGGCTGGATCGAACAGGCATTCGCCGACAGCAAGTGGTCATTGCTGGCCGGCCTGTACCCGATAGACTCCGAGTTTCAGGTGCTCGAAAGCGCCGGGCTGTTCGTGCTGCCGCCTTACGGCCCGACCGCCGATCTTTCCCTGACGCGCGGCCCGGCGATCTTCAACCAGTCCGCCTTCGGGCTGCGCGGCAAGTGGCAGTCCGATAACCGCAAGGCCTACGCGATGGCGGCGGTTATGGACGGCATTCCGGGCGACCCGATGCACCCCCACGGCACCCACATCAAGTTTCACAATGGCGATGGAACCATGCAGATCGCCGAATTGGGCCTCACCCCAAGGGCGCAGGCCAACGGTGCTGGGAGCAAAGAGGGGGGCGACGATCCGGGTCTCGAAAAATATTCGGCCGGTTACTGGCGCTACACGGCGAAAGTTGCCGACCTCATTGATCCGGCACAGCGCAACAGCAGCGGCTGGTACATTCAGGGCGAACGCACGATGCTGAACTGGAACGGCGGCGATCTGGTCGCCTTCCTGCGCTATAGCGCGACGGACGGAAATTCCACCGCGATCCGGGACGTATCGAGCGCGGGCGTTCGCGTAAGGGGGATAGTGCCGGGGCGTGAAGACGATTATCTCGGCGTTGCCTACACGCACAGCTCAATGAGCGGCAAATGGCGGGCCAACCAGGTTGGCGTCGCTACGGTTGGCGCCGAGTCCGCCTGGGAGGTGACCTATCTTATGCAGGTGACCAAATGGTTTGCCGTCCAGCCTTTGCTCCAGCAGTTCAAGTCTCCGGGCGCCATCGGCGGCGTTCCCGATGCAACGCTGGTCGGCGTGAAAATTAACATGGCCTTGTAATGGGCTATCAGGCTGAAAAGTGGTATCTTTTTCTTTCCGTATTATCTGAAAGGAACCGCAAATGAAACGCTGTCTACCGGTTTGTCTGTTCTTGCTCAGCTTCAGCGCTAACGGCGCGCTAACCAAGTGGGTGGATGCCGACGGCAAAGTGCATTACTCCGACGAGCCGCCACCATCCAATGTCAACGCGAAAAAACTGATTACCCCATCGGCAGCCAGCAGCGTTCCTGCTGACAAGACTTATGTGGAACGTGAGGCGGAACGCAGGAACACATTGAAGACGCAAAAGGAAACTGAACTAAAAACCGCCAAGGAACAGGAAAACGCCTTGCTTCAGAAAAAGCGCTGCACGGCTTTGCGCGCCAATTTGGCCACCTACGAAAACAGCCCGCAGCTTGCCACCTATAACGACAAGGGCGAAAAAACACTGGTTGACAATGTGGCCCGCCAGCAGCAAATCTCTGAAATCCGCAAGCTGATCGCCGCCGAGTGCAACTGAAGAACGGCGGCGTCAGGCGGCAATCGTGCTGTCGTCGCGCAAGCGCAATGCTTCCTCGATGTCCACCGCCACCACGTGTGACACACCACGCTCCTGCATGGTCACGCCCACCAGTTGCTGCGCCAGTTCCATGGTGATTTTGTTGTGGCTGATGAACACGAACTGGGTGTGCTGCGACATTTTCTGGATCAGCTTGCACAAGCGCTCGGTATTGGTGTCGTCCAGCGGCGCATCCACTTCATCCAGCAGGCAGAACGGCGCCGGGTTGAGCTGAAACAGCGAAAACACCAGCGAGATCGCGGTCAGCGCCTTTTCGCCGCCCGACAATAAATGAATGGAAGCGTTTTTCTTGCCTGGCGGCTGCGCCATCATCTGCACCCCGCTGTCGAGAATTTCCTCGCCAGTCAGCACCAGGCGGGCTTCGCCGCCACCAAACAGCACCGGAAACATTTCCGACAAATGGCGGTTTACCTCGTCATAGGTCGCCATCAGCAAATCGCGCGATTCCTTGTCTATGCGGCGAATCGCGCTTTCCAGCGTTTCGATCGCCTCGTTCAGGTCTTTTGTCTGCGCGTCCAGATAGGACTTGCGCTCCTGCGCCGCATTCAGTTCCTCCAGTGCCGCGAGGTTGACCGCGCCCAGCGCTGCAATTTCGGCGTTCAGGCGTTCCAGCTCGTTTTGCAGCGCGGCGGGTTTAGCTTTGCCGTTTTCCAGCAACAGCAGCAGCGGCGCTTCGTCTATGCCCCGCAGTTGCTCCGCCCACTGCTCGTAATGCAGGCGCGCTTCCTGCTCCTTGAGCGCCAGTTCGCCAGCCTTTTCGCGTAGCGGTTGCAGCTTCTGCTCGCAGGACAGGCGCTCTTGCTCCAGCTTGTTCAGCCCCAGAGTTTCGTGCTCCAGCGCGTTGCGCGCTTCCGCCAGTGCCTGTTCGCGCGCCTGGCGCTGCTGCAACACCTCCTGCAACTGCCCCTTGCTGGGGCCGTCATCCAGGTGCGCCAGCTCGTCGCGGTTTTGCGCCAGAGTCTGCTCCAGTTGCGCCAGCGTCAGGCCGATCTGCTTCAGGTTGTGCTCCAAGTCGGCGATCTTGTCGGCGCAGGTCTTAGCGAAGAATCGCGCTTCCTGCAATTCGTGCTGCGCCTTCTGCGAGCGCTCGCGCTGTTCGCGCAGGCGTGCTTCCTGCACGGTGGCCTGGTGCCGCGCCTGTTCCGCCTCGCCATGTTGCGCCGCCATGTTTGCGCGGATCGCCTCCATGCGCTCGGCGATTTCCTGCTTCTGGCGCTGCTCACCGGCTGACTGGTCGGCCAGTTCCTGCAACTCGTGCGCGATTTGCGCCGTGCGTTCGCGGCTGCGCTCGCCGGCCTGGGTCAGTTTCAAGATCTGCATTTGCAGGCTGTGCTGGCGCTGCTGCAACTCGTTGCCGGTCGCCCGCAGCGGCGCGATGCGCCCCTCGATGGCGCGGTAAGCTTCTTCCGCCTGCGCCGCCAGCAGCTTGCCCCGCTCCAGCGCAGCCGACTGTTGCCGCGCCTCCTGCACCAATCGCTCGATTTCGCGCTGGCGCGCCAGCACACCGTGAACTTGGCTGTCCGGCGCATGGAACAGCACGCTGTGCGCGCCGACCAGATGCCCCTGCGGTGTCACCAGCCATGCCCCGGCTGGCAGCCGTTCGCGCTGCCCCAGCGCTTCTGCCAGCGACGGCGCGGCGTACACCCCGGACAGCCAGTCTGCGACTACCGGCGCGGCACGCTCGTCATTGCAAGTTACATAATTGAGCAAAGGAGTATGTAGGTCGGGATTTATCCCGACATCATCGTTATGTCGGGATAAATCCCGACCTACCTCACCCGCGAACACCGCCAGCTTGCCCGGCGGCGCATCCCAAGCCGCCGCTTCGTCCAGCCCTTGCAGCGCAACCGCGTTCAGGCGCTCGCGCAGCACGGCTTCCAGCGCATCCTCCCAGCCCGCCTCGATGGCGATGGATTGCCACAGGCGCGGCAGCTTGTCGAGCTGGCGACCGACCAGCCATTGCTTCAGGTTCCCGTCGTTATCAATCTGCCGCTGCAACTGTTCGAGCGCGGCCAGCTTCGCCTCCACCTGCGCCAGTTGCCGCTCCAGTTCCTGCGCAGTCACGCGCCGACTTTGGCGCGCCGCATCCGCCTCGGGCAACTGTTCCTGCAACTGCGCCAGTTGCTGTTGCTGCGCGAGCCACTCGGCTTCCAGCGCGTTGGCATGTTGCTGCGCCAGCGCCAGCGCGCCAGTGTTGGGCTGCGGCAAATTATCCTGCTCCAGCAGCAGGCGCGAGCGGCGCGAATCCAGTTGCTGCACGTTGCGCTGGATGTGCTCGCGCCCGGTTTCGGCCAGTTGCAGTTGTTGTTGCAGCACCAGTTGCTCGCGCTGGGCCGCGTTCAGGCGCTCCTGGGCGGCGCGCGCCGCCCCTTCCGCCTGCGGCAGGTGCTGCGCTTCGGTGTCGGCGTGGTTCTCGCACAGCTCGATCTTGAGCCCCGCTTCCTGCTGTTGCTGGTGCCAGTGCGCCAGCAGGCCCTGCACGCCTTGCATCTGGTTGCGCTGCTGGCCCATTTGGGCTTCGCCGCTGGCAAGCTGCTGGGTCAGCCGAGCGCGCTGGTCGTTCAGGTGCTGGATATGCTGCTCCAGCCGCGCGATTTCCGCGTTGACCGCATAAAGCTCGCCCTGCCTCGCGTGCAGCGCGTCTGACAGCCGGTAATGCTGGCTGCGCGCGCTTTCCAGTTGACTTTCTGCGGCGCGCAGGCGCGCGGTTTCGGCTTCCAGCTCGTTTTGGGTTTTTATTGCCGCCTGCTCGCAACGCGCGCGGCGGGATTCGGCATCCTGCCGGTTCACCAGCCACAGCAGCCGCTGCGTGGTATCGCGCTGGCCCTCCAGCTCGCGGTAGCGCCTGGCCACCTCGGCCTGTTCGGCCAGATGGACGAGCTGCTTTTCCAGCTCCGAGCAAATGTCGCCCACCCGCAGCAGGTTGTCGCGCGTATCGCCCAGGCGCAGCTCGGTTTCGCGGCGGCGCTCGCGGTATTTGGAAACCCCCGCCGCCTCTTCCAGAAACACGCGCAATTCTTCCGGCTTGGCCTCGATGATGCGCGAAATCATGCCCTGCTCGATGATGGCGTAGGCGCGCGGCCCCAGCCCGGTGCCGAGGAAAATGTCGGTGATGTCCTTGCGCCGGACATGCTGGTTGTTGATGTGGTAGGTGGAATCGCCATCGCGGTGCAGCACGCGCTTGATGGAGATTTCGGCGTAGCTCGACCATTGCCCCGCCGCCTTGCCCAGGCTGTTGTCGAATACCAGCTCGACGCTGGCGCGCCCCACCGCCTTGCGCCTGGCCGAGCCGTTGAAAATCACGTCCTGCATGGATTCGCCGCGCAGGGCCGAGGCGCGCGATTCGCCCAGCACCCAGCGCAGCGCGTCTATGACATTGGATTTGCCGCAGCCGTTGGGGCCGACGATGCCGACAATCTGCCCCGGCAGCGCGATGTGCGTCGGATCAACAAAAGATTTGAAGCCGGAAAGCTTGATGTGGGAAAGGCGCAATTTGGGGCGGTCTTGACGTTATAATTTCGCCTATTCTAACCGAACCCGATACCAGCACAAAATGACCCCCCTCCCCGGTAAGACTCTGGAAACCTTCCCCAATCCCAAACCGGAGCGCGATTACCGCATCCACATGGAAATCCCGGAATTCACCTGCCTGTGCCCCAAGACCGGCCAGCCGGATTTCGCCACTTTAATCCTCGACTACATCTCAGATAAGTCTTGTATCGAATTGAAAAGTCTTAAACTTTATATCTGGTCGTTCCGTAACGAAGGCCATTTTCACGAGGACGTGACCAACCGCATCCTGGACGATCTGGTTGCCGCCACCCTGCCCCGTTTCATGCGCCTCACCGCCAAATTCTACGTGCGCGGCGGCATCTTCACCAACGTCGTGGCGGAACACCGCAAGCCGAGGTGGACGCCGCAGCCGACGGTGGACTTGGCGCAGTTTGAGGGGCAGTCGAATGTGCGCGGATAACCTATTGACCAGCATGGTGAAGTATCAACTCCGTTCGGGCTGAACGTCTGAAAACCGGGTATCTCCGGCAAGAGTGCATGTGGCATTGACCACGGGCGGAAATGCTGGAACACTGCGCGTCATGGCGGAAGGGAATGAAAGGGAATTGGGCGTGCCAAAAATTTTGTTTATCCGCGCAGAATGGGACGATGAGGCAAACGTGTGGGTAGCCACGTCGGATGACGTGTCCGGCTTGGCTACCGAGGCGGAAACAATTGAGGCATTAAACGCCAAGCTCCAACGCATGGTTCCCGAACTGCTTGAGGCAAACGGCTGCCTGGACAGCCAGGGGCGTGCCTTACGAATTGCTGGCCAGAAAATTTTCTGTGGCGCACATTTAGCGGGGTGATATTCTTGGCTCGCTGGTGCCAAAAAAATTTGAGCATGGCCTCTTTCGCCTAAATGGGGGCGCGCCGTGTTTGAGTTTGACTGGGACAACCGAAAAGCGGTGGCCAACCTGGCGAAGCACGGGGTCTCGTTTGCTGAAGGGGCGAGCGTTTTTATGGATTCGCTTGCCGTGACGTACCCGGACGGAGAGCATTCATCTGGAGAGGCCCGTTTTCTGACCTTTGGCACCTCTGACCGGCACAGAATTCTGGTGGCCTCTCATGTAGAATCGGCTCGCGGTATCCGTACCATCAGCGCGCGCCGTGTGACGCGCGAGGAAAGGAAAATTTATGAAGAAAGCAACTGACATTGACCCGCTCGACAGGACGTTTTCCCTGGCAAACCTTCAAGGTAAGGGGGTTCGAGGAAAATACCTTGCTCGCATCACGAAAGGCACGAACTTGGTTCGCCTTTCCCCGGAAGTGGCGCGCATCTTCCCGACAGAAGAATCTGTCAATAATGCTCTGCTTTCCCTTGCGGAACTTTCAAAAAGCTTGCCAGACCTCACGGGCCGAGCTGGCGGGCGCACAACGAAGCGCCGCGCAGCCTGACTATTATTCCCTCGCGGGGCGTTTCGCAGGAAGTGCATACCGCAGCGCTGGTAGCGGCGCAGGCAAGCGGGCAGAGCCTGAACCAGTGGGCCACCCAAGCCTTGCAGCGCGCGGCTGAATGACGGCGTTTCCGGTATATACGCGGCGGCATTGACCGCAGGCGTAAATGCTGGAACACTACGAATCATGGAGAGAGCAGGAAGGGCTGATAGGAATTGGAGCAGGGAAAGTTGGCTCAAGAAAACAATGCGATCCTGGCCCCTTTTGCTGCGGCACAGGCCGGAATCCAGCTTGTCATACAGCTCTGCGTAGCGGACAAAACCGAACTTCGGGCGTTGCCCCACTTCGTTGGGGTGTTGATGATTACCTGGATTCCGGCCTGCGCCGGGATGACGGCTTGCTAAAATGTGGTTCGTCAGTAAAATGTGTGGGCAAGCTTTGGCTCGGGCAGTTTCCCAAGTACATGATATA
>CXWL01020112.1_pt1 | contig 36766 bp, 37 predicted proteins | sample 590931 | NCBI WGS metagenome assembly CXWL01 (sample SAMEA3498368, study PRJEB10139) | groundwater metagenome | biome: water well; material: biofilm material | place: Germany | collected 2015-04-27
TCCGGTGTAGCGATGGCGTTGCGGCTCTCTGGGCGGTTCAAGGTCACGGTCGCGACGCGGCCGGATTTTTTGAAAGTGGCGAAGGTCATGGGGCCGGATTAGCGCAGGCGCGCGCTCCACACAACCGCGACTAGAGAACAGGCGGAAGGTGGCTCTTCGGAATGCGCTTCCGTTCGTGTCCGGTATTTGGAGTTGTTGAGGTCTGATTCGCGGGCGTTGCACTGCATTGGGAGGCCTGTTGGATTCCGGAGCTGCATTGTGTCCGGAGTCTTGACTTACGCGGTCTTGCGGATTGCGGCGTCGATCCGCGCGGAGAGCGCGTTGCTGGAGACCGGCTTCACCAGATAACCGTCGATCCCAAGCTTTGCCGCCTGCTGGATGAATTCGACGTCGGCGCGGCCTGTCACCATGATCACTTTGAGGCCGCGAAGGCGCTCTTCGCCCCTTATGGCGGTCAGGGTTTCGATGCCGTTGAGCTTCGGCATCTCGGCGTCGAGCAACACCAGATCGAAGGGGCGCGACCGCAAGGTCGCCAGCGCCATGGCGCCGTCCTCAGCGTTCTGGATGTGGACGACGCCCAGTCCCCGAAGGCTGGTGCAGATCAGTTGGCGCATGGATTTTTGATCGTCCACGACCAGTACACGAAGGGTCTCGCGCGTTAACAGGGCGGCCTCGCAGCGCTGCCTGCATCAGCTCGGCCGACACTGTGGTCACAGTTGCTTAATAAGAACCAAAGAGGGCTGCTGTTTAAGCGCCGGTCGCCAGACGTTGCTGTGAGCGCGCGTTGAATCGCTGCTCGAGCAGGGCGATCGTCTCGCCGACCTGCTCCAAAGTACGAACGCTGCGATCGTCCATGTCGTGCAGCCGCATCTCGATACGCTGGCGCAGCAAATCGAACTCGGCGGCGAAATCGGGCATGGATGTTGGCGACCGCGCTTCGATCAACGCGGCCAAGGCCTCGAGCCGCGCCGCGGGGTCGTTAGCTTCGATGGCGGCGAGCCGGGTTTCCTGTTGTTCGACAAAGCGTGCGATGTCGGCGCGAAGCTGTTCGAAGGCTTCGCCTTGGCGCGCTTCGATCTCGGCGATGCGTCCCTCGGCGCTGTTTATCTTCGCGGCCACGCGCTCGGCGCCGCGGGCCGCCGTCTCCAACTTGACGAGGCGACCTTCGGCATGGCCGGCCGCGCTCGCGCTATCGCCGGAAATCCGGCTGAGTGAACGGGTCAAGTCCTTAAGCTGCGTAGATTGCGCGTCGAGGCGATGGCGCAGATCCTCGACCTGCTGCGTCACGGAAATGTCGTCTTCCGGTTCGCCAATCCGCTCCGCGAGGCAGGCGACATCATCGCGCAACGACGCCAGCGCGCGATTGACTCCGCTGCGGTCGAGCGCCCTCTCAAGGTGCAATTGCTGCTCGGCTTGGGTTTGCTCCAGCTCCGCCAACCGTTCGGCCACCGGAGGGTCGGTCTCTGTGGCCAGCAAAGCCATGCCGAGCGTGCGGTCCATCAAGTGCAGGCGCGCGGCGATCCCGCATTGCTGCCCGTGCAGGCTGGCGAGCTCCCGCTCGAGCTGCTCAACCGCCTGTGACGCAGCACTCGTGACCGCTTCGAATTTCTGCGTGAACTTTTCGTCGACGCTGGTGACGTCGCTAGCGATTTTCTCGAGCGCGGCCAAGGTGCAGGCTTCGACGCGGGCGACATTGTGGCCAAGCGCACGCGACTCTGCGGCATGCGCCGACTCGATCTGATCGAAGCGTCTGCCGATGTGCTGGTCGTGCGTGTCGAGGTCGGTCACGACGCGCTGGCCAAGGGCTTCGAGCGCATTCCGGTGCTCGGCGCCGGATCGGAGGAGGCTGGCTTCAAGCGCGGAGTCCGCGTGGCGCAAGCCGGCGACGGCGTCCTCCAAAGCGGCGCGATTTGACGCCGCAACAGCGGCCAATTGCGCCTCGGAGGCGGCGAAGGCCTCGCGCATGCGCTCGCGGGTTTCGACGGCGCTTTGCTCGATGCCGTCCTCGGTCCTTGCCGCGAACTCTTGGAAATCGCGCTTGAGCGCCTGCAATGCCGCGTCGGCGCGCGCGGCGGCGGCCATGGATTCCTCGCGGATCGCCTGCAGTCCGCCCTCGATATTTGCGGCGGTGTCGAGCGCGAGGGCGGAGAAGTCCTCGGCCAAAGCATGTTTGAGCGCATGGTGGGCTTCCGCCAGCAGAGCGCCGGTCTGGTGCGCGCTCTTGGCAATATCTTCAACAAAATCCATGCGTTGGTGGAGGCGAGACAAGCGACCGGTAACATCGGCCGCGATGTTTTCGGCGCTTTGCCAGCGCGCCAGGCCATCCCGCTCCACGTCAGCGAGCCGCCGCTGGAGCAGGGTGAGTTCGGCGGACGCTGCCCGCGCATGCTCGCGTGAAGCGTCGCGCGTTCCCAGCGCGACGCCCTCGGCGTCGCATACCCGCGCCTCCAGCGACAGCGCGGAGGCTTCCAAGGAGCGGAGCGCGGTTTCGAGGCCCGCCGTGGAGGCGCCAAGGCGTCGTTCCAGCGCTTCAACCCTATGGCGGTAGGCGAAATTTTCCGAGCCCTGGCGCGCTGGTCCGCGGACCGTCGCGATTTCTTCAGCGCTCATTAATTGGTGCAGGAAATCGGAGAGGTCCAAGCCTGAAAGCTCGGCGGCCTCCATGATTCTCAGACGCGTCGAAGGCGGCAACTCGTCGAGTTCGTGAAACAGATCGCTCATCAATCGCCTCGCCGCCTGGGGGCAACCTGCGCAGGACGCGGTTAAGTTGGCGTAAAATAGAGGGATTTGTTGCGGCCCCTAAGGGCTCTCGAGCGACCCAGCGGCTGCGGCGGAAGTCAAAAATTAGGATACGCGCCAAATTGGCAAATCATGTCATCCTGGCGGCAGGTACAGCGTGGACGATTTTCCACCTTAACAGCGCCGGATTCGCATGTTGTTCTGACGTAACGAGCAGGAATAGGTCTGGCGCCCTATCTTGTGCTCGTCGAGTTCGACGGAGGTACGATGTCTGAGGATATCTTTCGCAGCTACACGCGCACGTTCGAGCAGCGGCGCGAAGCGGAAATGCCGCTGGCGGATTTCTTAAGCCTCTGCCGCGAGGACCCGCTGGCGTACGCGACGGCGCATGAGCGCCTGCTGGCGGCGATCGGCGAACCCAGACTGGTCGACACTTCCAAAGACGCGCGCCTCGGGCGGGTGTTCATGAACCGCACGGTGCGGTTCTACCCCGCGTTCGCCGAATTCTACGGCATGGAGGAAACGATCGAGCGCATCGTCGCTTTCTTCCGCCACGCCGCCCAAGGCTTGGAAGAGCGCAAACAGATTCTCTATCTGCTCGGCCCAGTCGGCGGGGGCAAATCATCCCTGGCCGAGCGCTTGAAAGCGCTGATGGAGGAGCGGCCGATCTATGTGCTCAAAGCCGGCGACCAGATGTCGCCGGTATTCGAACATCCGCTCGGCCTGTTCGATCCGGAAATCTGGGGCAAGCGGCTGGAGGAGGAGTACAACATTCCGATCCGCCGTTTGACCGGATTGATGAGCCCCTGGTGCGTCAAGCGGCTCGATGAATTCGGCGGCGACATCACCAAGTTCCGGGTGGCGAAGGTAACGCCGTCGCGACTGCGCCAGGTTGGCGTCGCCAAGACCGAACCTGGCGACGACAATAACCAGGACGTGTCTTCGCTGGTCGGCAAGGTCGATATCCGCAAGCTGGAAATGCACGCGCAGAACGATCCCGATGCGTATTCTTATTCGGGCGGCCTCAACCGCGCCAACCAGGGCATTCTCGAATTCGTCGAGATGTTCAAGGCGCCGATCAAGATGCTGCACCCCCTGCTGACGGCGACGCAAGAGGGCAATTATGTCGGCACCGAGAATATCGGCGCTATCCCGTACCAAGGCATAATCCTGGCGCACTCGAACGAAGCCGAGTGGCAGACCTTCCGTCACAACAAGAACAACGAGGCCTTCATCGATCGCATCTACGTGATCAAGGTGCCCTATTGCCTGCGCGTGCACGAGGAGCAGAAGATCTACGAAAAGCTGATCCGCGGTTCGGAATTGTCAGAGGCGCCGTGCGCGCCCGGCACGCTGGAAATGCTGGCGCGCTTTTCAGTGTTGTCGCGGCTGAAAGAGCATGAGAACTCCACTGTATTCGCCAAGATGCGCGTCTATAATGGCGAGAGCCTGAAGGAGGTCGATCCGAAAGCGCGTACGCTGCAGGAATACAAGGATTCCGCCGGCGTCGATGAAGGCATGGAGGGCATCTCGACGAGGTTTGCCTTCAAAGTGCTGGCCGCGACCTTCAACCACGACACCACTGAAGTCGCCGCCGATCCGGTGCACCTGATGTACGCGCTCGAACAATCGGTGCGGCGCGAGCAATTTCCGCAGGAGCAAGAGAACAAGCTGCTTGAGTTCGTGAAGGCGGAGCTGGCGCCGCGTTACGCCGAATTCATCGGCAACGAAATTCAGAAGGCGTATCTCGAGAGCTATCACGATTTCGGGCAGAACTTGTTCGACCGTTACGTCGATTACGCCGACGCTTGGATCGAGGACGTCGATTACAAGGATCCCGACACCGGCCAATTGCTCAATCGCGAACTCCTGAACCAGGAACTCTCCAAGGTCGAGAAACCCGCCGGCATCGCCAATCCGAAGGATTTCCGCAACGAAGTGGTGAAATTCACGCTGCGCGCGCGCGCTGGCCATGGCGGCAAGAACCCGTCCTGGACTTCCTACGAGAAAATCCGCGAAGTGATCGAGCGGCGCATGTTCTCCCAGGTGGAGGATTTGTTGCCGGTGATCAGCTTCGGCTCCAAGAAAGACGGCGATTCCGAGAAGAAGCACGAGGAATTCGTGCTGCGCATGGTGGAGCGCGGTTATACCGAGCGGCAAGTGCGCCGGCTGGTCGAATGGTACATGCGCGTCAAGCAGGCCGGATAGGCCGCGCGCATGCACATAATCGATCGGCGTCTCAATCCCGGCGGTAAGAGCTTCGCCAACAGGCAGCGTTTCCTGCGCCGCGCGCGCGCGCAAGTACGCAAGGCCGTGCGGGAGGCGTCAAGCCATCGTTCGATCAAGGACGCCGGCAAGGGCGGGGAAGTATCGATCCCAGCCGGGGGCGTGCACGAACCGGTGCTGCGTCGTTCCGGTGAGGGTGGCGTGCGCGATTATGTGCTCCCCGGCAACAAGAAATACATTCAGGGCGACGGCATTCCGCGTCCGGATCAGGGCGGTGGACAAGGTTCGCGCGCCAGCGATTCCGGCGAGGGCGAGGACGAGTTCCGCTTCGCGCTTACGGATGAGGAATATCTCGACCTCTATCTAGAGGACCTCGAATTGCCGGACCTCGCCAAGCGGCAGATCGCGGGCGCCGAGGCTGTGCAATGGCGCCAGGCCGGTTATTCCAGCGACGGCCCCCCGGCGCGGCTCTCGGTGCCGCGCACGCTACGCCAATCTCTGTCGCGGCGCATCGCGCTGAAACGCCCGAAGGCTGAAGAAATCCAACAGCTCCGCGAGGAGATCGAGCGGTTGGAGCGCGAGGGCGGCCATTTCGAAGAATTGGTGAAATTGCGCGCCGACCTTGAACATCGGATCCTACGCAGCAAACGCATCCCCTATATCGATCCGGTCGATGTGCGCTACCGGCGCCTTGAGTCGACGCCGAAACCGATCGCCAAGGCGGTGATGTTCTGCCTGATGGATGTGTCCGGCTCGATGAACGAGCACATGAAGGATTTGGCCAAGCGCTTCTATTCGCTGCTCTACCTGTTTCTTAATCGTCGGTACGAGCATGTCGACGTGGTCTTCATCCGTCACACGCACGAAGCGCAGGAGGTGGACGAACAGACCTTCTTCTATTCGCGCGAAACCGGCGGCACCGTGGTGTCGACGGCTTTGTTCAAGATGGAAGAGATTTTGCAGGCGCGCTATCCGATCAGCGACTGGAACATCTACGCAGCGCAAGCCTCCGATGGCGACAACACCTCGAGCGACAATTCCGTAGTGTTGCAGCAATTGCGCGATGTGATCCTGCCGGTGTGCCAGTATTACGCCTATGTCGAGGTCGGCATGGACGACGAAGAGGAGCCGCCCGGCGGGGTAGGCGAGCCGTCCACCAATCTCTGGCGTGCTTATCGCCGCGTGTCGGTGGATGCGCCTTTCGCCATGCGCCGCGTGCGCCACCGCCGCGACATCTATCCGGTGTTCCGCGAGCTGTTCTCTCGCCGCACCGAAGCCGCGGAGGGCATATGAGCGGCTGCGATTTCTCCACCCATTCCCGGATTGGCGCGCAGCGCCAAGTCCGGGACCCAGGATCGTCGCCGCGACGCGTGTATATGCGGTCTTTCGTGATCTTGGGCCCCGGAATACGCTGCGCCCATCAGGGGATGGGTGTGGAGGGGCCAGTATGAGCGTCCTCCTGTATAAGGGTCCCGACTGGGATTTCGATCTGATCAAACGCGTGCACGAGGCGTGCGGTGAGATCGGCATCAAGGAAATGGGGCTCGATCCCTATCCCAACCAGATCGAGGTGATCACCACCGAGCAGATGCTCGACGCCTACGCCTCCACTGGCATGCCGCTGTTTTATCGGCACTGGTCCTTCGGCAAACACTTCGCCCGCAACGAAGCCATGTACCGCAAGGGTTATCAGGGCCTCGCATACGAGATCGTGATCAATTCCAATCCTTGCTTGGTCTACATCATGGAGGAAAACTCCGCGACCATGCAGACCCTGGTGTTGGCGCACGCGGGTTACGGCCATAGCCATTTCTTCAAAAACAATTACGTCTTCAAGCAATGGACCGATGCTGACGGCATCCTGGATTATCTCGAATTCGCCCGCGGCCTGATCGCCAAATACGAGGATCGCTACGGTCAGGAGCAGGTCGAGCGCGTGCTGGATGCGGCGCATGCTCTGCAGAGCCACGGCGTGCATCGGTTCCCACGCAAGCGCATGCCGGATTTGCGTTCCGAGGAGCTACGCGAGGAAGAGCGCCGCCGCCACGGCGAGCAATTGTTCAACGATCTTTGGCGCACAGTGCCGGTGGGCCAGAAGCGCAAGGCCGGCGCTGACGAGGACGCAAAACGCAAAGCGCTGCTCGGGCTGCCGGAAGAGAATCTCTTGTACTTTCTGGAGAAAACCGCGCCGCGCTTGAAGTCCTGGCAGCGCGAATTGCTGCGCATCGTGCGGTTGATCAATCAATATTTCTATCCGCAGCGGCAGACCAAGGTGATGAACGAAGGCTGCGCTACGTTCACCCATCACCGCATCATGAACCGCCTGCACGAGAAAGGGCAGATCGACGACGGCGCCTTCCTCGAATTCCTGCACTCCCACACCAGCGTAGTGTTGCAGCCCGCGTTCGACGATCGCCGCTTCTCCGGCATCAATCCTTATGCGCTGGGCTTTGCCATGTGCAACGATATCGAGCGCATCTGCACGAAGCCTACCGACGAAGACCGAGAATGGATGCCCGATCTCGCAGGCCGCGGCGATCCCTATGGCGCGCTGTGCGACATCTGGGCGAATTACCGCGACGAGAGCTTCGTCTCGCAATTTCTGTCGCCGGCGCTGATCCGCGAGTTCGGTTTGTTCCGCGTCGTCGATGACGAAGACGAGGAGGAGATGAACGTCGCCGCCATTCATGACGAGCGCGGCTATCGCAACGTCCGCCGCGCGCTCTCCAAGCATTACGACATCGCCTACCGCGATCCCGACATACAGATCGTCGATGTGGATCTCGCCGGCGACCGAAAATTGATCCTGAACCATCGCGTGCTCGATGGCGTGCTGTTGGAAGAGAACGACGCGCAAAAAGTGCTGCAACACGTCGCCGATCTCTGGGGCTATGACGTGAAGTTGGTTGAAGCCGACGATGCGGGCGATGAGCTAGCCGAGCACACCGCTAGCCCGCGCGGGGTGTTGGCGTAAGCCCCGCGGCTCAACGTCCTGCGCGCTCAGGGCCCTTTGGGACGCCCCCCCCCAGGGACCGAGGAGCAAATTACCCCCTCGACGGTGTTTTTTTTGAAAAAACCTGTCTCCAATGGTGGCGGGCGTTGCAGAGTTGCTGTCCAGGGGCTAGTTCCGCCGCAAAATGGGTCCGATCTGAACGGGCTTAGGGAGCGATGCGCCAAGCCGATGAAACCCACACGCCGCCGAGTCTTTGTTGCGCTCGGTTCAATTGCGCTCGTCCCGGCGGGCTTTGCATATGCCACACCTCGCAGCCGCGCCGACCGCGGGTTTGAAGCGCTGGCGCAGCGCTGGCTCGACCGCTCGATGCGGCTCTCGCCGATTTCGGCGACCACGACTGGCGATCATCGCTTCGACACGCGCATCGATGATGTGAGCGCAACCGGGCGCGCCCGTGGCCTGGCCTTTGCGCACGAAATATTGGCGGCGCTCGATGCGATAGATACCGCGAGCCTAAGCCGCGCCAATCAGGTCGACGCGGCGATGCTCGCCAACGCGCTGCGTGCGCAAATCTGGCAGACCGAATCGCTGCAGAGCTGGGCCTGGAATCCGCTCGGTTATCAGTCGTTGGCGGGAGGTGCGCTCTACGGTTTGATGGCGCGCGAATTCGCGCCGCTGCCGCGACGGCTGGAAGCGGCGACCGCGCGTATGGAATTATTACCGCACTTGCTGGCGCAAGCGCGCGCGGAATTGCAGCCCGCGCGCGTGCCGACACCGCATGCGGAAACTTATGCCGCGCAAAATCCTGGGCTGAAGAGCATCGTCGTTGACATGATCGCGCCGCACAAAGGCGTGCTGAGTGTCGGTAAACGCGCGCGCTTGGAAGCGGCGATCGCTACCTTCAACGCCGCGGTGGATGAGCACCAAGCGTGGATAGAGGGGACTTTGGTTCCAGCAGCGCAAGCGGACTTCCGCGTTGGCGCCGAAATATTCGATGCACAGCTTGGCTTTACCCTACAATCAAACCTCTCGCGCGCGGAGATACGCCACCGCGCCGACGCGGCGATGGCGAGCGCGCGCGCGGAGATGTATCAAGTCGCCAGACGCGCGCTCGCCGGACGCGCCGATGCGCCCGTGACACCGGATGCGCCCACGCCGGAGCAACAACAGGTCGCGATCCGCGCTGCCCTCGATCTCGCCGCCGCCGAGCGGCCCGCGCGCGATCGCTTGGTGCAGACCTCGACGGACGCGACCGAGGAGGCGCGCCGCTTTGTCGTCGAGCGCGACCTCATCACCTTACCCGACGGGCCGGTGCGTGTGATCCTGATGCCGGAATTTCAGCGCGGCGTGGCGGTGGCGTATTGCGATAGCCCCGGGCCGCTGGAGCGGCACCTGGACACCTTCTACGCGGTGTCCCCGGTCCCCGACGATTGGAGCGAAGAGCAGGCCGCTTCCTTTCTGCGAGAATACAATACGCGCGGCATTCTCGACATCGCCGTGCATGAGGCGATGCCTGGCCATTATGTCCAGCTCTGGCATTCCAACCGCTATCCGTCAGTTCCGCGGGCGGTGCTTGGCTCCGGTTCGTTCGTTGAAGGCTGGGCGGTCTACGCCGAGGAGATGATGGTTGAGCAGGGATTCCGCGCCGACGACCCGCTCTACCGCCTCTCGCAGCTCAAAGTGCAATTGCGCACCATCGCCAATTCGATCATCGATTCCGCCATCCATGTAGACGGCATGAGCCGCGAGGAAATGATGCAGCTGCTCACCGAAACCGCGTTCCAGGAGGAGCGCGAAGCGGCGGGCAAATGGCGACGTGCGCAACTTTCTTTCACACAGCTCTCGACCTATTTCGTCGGCTTCCAGGAGCATCTGGAGACGCGCGCTGCGGCAATGCGCGCCTGGGGCGGCGACTTTTCGCTCAAACGCTATCATGACGGGGTGCTGGCCTTCGGCTCGCCGCCGGGGCGTTTCGCGCGACAATTGCTGCTCGATGAGCCGATCCAATGAGTAGGGTGATGAAGAACTGGCGTGAAAATCCCGCGTTCGACGGGCATGAGCAGGTTGTATTTCTCACCGACGAGGTGCTGGGCCTCGACGCCATCATCGCCGTGCATTCCACCGCCCTCGGCCCCGCCGGGGGCGGTTGCCGAATCTGGAGCTATTCCAGGGAAGAAGACGCGCTGACCGACGCGCTGCGGCTCTCACGCGGCATGACTTATAAGAACGCCATGGCCGAACTGCCGATGGGCGGGGGCAAGGCGGTGGTGTACAAAATGGGCGTAGACCGCGGCGCCTGCATGGAGCGGTTCGGCGCGGCGGTCGAGGCGCTTGAGGGACGTTACGTCACTGCCGAAGATGTCGGCGCCGGCGTCGCCGACATGCGCGCCATCGCGCGGGCGACCTCCTATGTCGCCGGCATCCCCAAGGAAGGCGGGCGCGCGGGGGGCGATCCATCGCCTTGGACCTCGCTGGGCGCTCATCTCTGCATCAAGGCGCTGCTTGGTGGGGATGTCGCTGGGCGCACCATCGCGGTGCAGGGCGTCGGCGCGGTCGGCTTCGGGCTGTGCAAATTGTTGCTGGAAGAGGGCGCGCGAGTTGTCGCCGCCGACGTCAACGCCGCCAGTCTTGAACGCGCGGCCGCCATCGGCGCGGAAGTGACTGATGTCGCGCGCATCCATACATGCGCCGCGGACGTGTTTTCACCGAATGCGCTAGGCGCGGGCCTCAATGCGCGCACGATCCCGGAAATCGCCGCGCCCATCGTCTGCGGCGCCGCCAACAATCAGCTCGAAACCGAGGATGACGGCGCGCGCCTGCTGGCGTGGGGGATCACCTATGCGCCGGACTATGTGGTCAATGCCGGCGGGATCATTAATGTCTCTGCGGAATATCTGGGTGAGAGCGAAGCGGCGGTGGAGGCGCGGGTGCGGGCGATCCCGCGGCGGCTGATGCTGGTGCTAGAGGCGGCCAAGGCGCAAGGGCTGGCGCCCCACCAGGCCGCCGACCGCATCGTGCGCGAGCGCCTGGAAGCGGCGAAGAGGGGATGAGGAACGTATGACCGGCCGCAACGCGCTTGATCTGCATGTGCCGGCGCCGCGCGCGCGCCCCGGCGACACGCCGGATTTTTCCGGCTGGTCGTTTCCTGAGCCGGGGGACACGCCCCGTCCAGATGTTGATACGCCAGCCGCAGAGCTGCGGGATTTCGCTTACGGGCTTATCCGCGTCCTTGACATGGAGGGCGCCGCGCTGGGCCGATGGGCGCCGCGGCTTGACGCCGACACTTTGCGGCGCGGGCTGAAGACGATGCTGCTCACGCGCGCGTTCGACGAGCGCATGCATCGCGCCCAACGTCAGGGCAAAACTAGTTTCTACATGCAGTGCCAGGGCGAGGAGGCGATCTCGATAGCCCAAGCCATGGCGCTCGCGCCCGACGACATGTGTTTCCCGAGTTACCGCCAGCAGGGCATCCTGATCGCGCGCGGCTATCCGCTCGTCGACATGATGCACCAGATTTATTCCAACCGGCTCGACCCGATGAAGGGCCGGCAATTGCCGGTGATGTATTCCTCGAAGAAAGACGGCTTCTTCACCATCTCGGGCAATTTGGCGACGCAGGTTCCCCAAGCGGTCGGCTGGGCGATGGCGTCAGCCTATTCCGGCGACGGGCGCATCGCATCCACCTGGCTGGGCGAGGGCTCAACTGCTGAGGGCGATTTCCACGCGGCGATGACGTTCGCGGGCGTTTATCGCGCGCCGGTGATCGTCAATGTGGTCAACAACCAATGGGCGATATCTTCCTTTCAGGGCATAGCAGGCGGCGAGAACACAACGTTCGCCGCGCGCGGCGTTGGCTACGGCGTGCCTGCGTTGCGCGTGGACGGGAACGACTTCCTTGCTGTTTATGCGGTCACGCAATGGGCCGCCGAACGGGCGCGCTCCAATCTCGGACCAACGCTGATCGAGCATTTCACCTATCGCGCCGGGCCGCACTCAACCAGCGACGATCCAGCGCGCTATCGTCCCGCAGACGAGGCGCGCGCCTGGCCGCTGGGCGATCCGATTGAGCGGTTGAAGGCGCACTTGATAAGGGTGGGCGAGTGGAGCGAAGACCAGCACCGCGCGGCGCAAGAAGAGGCGATCGATACCGTTCGCGCCGCTGGCCGCGATGCTGAGAAGGTCGGCGTGCTGGGCGTCGAGGGCGCACACGAGATCGGCTCGATGTTTGAAGACGTGTACAAGGAGATGCCCTGGCATTTGCAGCGCCAGCGCGACGAGGCGGGAGCGTAGCCCATGACCTCGATGACCATGATCCAGGCGCTCAATTCGGCGCTCGACGTGATGATGAGCCGCGATCCCAAGGTGCTCACCTTTGGCGAAGATGTCGGCTATTTTGGCGGCGTGTTCCGCGTCACCGAACACCTGCAGCAGAAGTATGGCGCCAAGCGTTGCTTCGATGCGCCCATCAATGAGTGCGGCATAGCCGCCACCGCCATCGGCATGGCGGTGTATGGGTTGCGCCCGGTGATTGAGATCCAGTTCGCCGATTACATGTATCCAGCCTACGATCAAATCGTCTCGGAAGCCGCGCGCATCCGCTATCGCTCAGCTGGCGATTACACCGTGCCGATGACGGTGCGGATGCCCTATGGCGGCGGCATTTTCGGCGGGCAGACCCACAGCCAAAGCCCCGAAGCGTTATTCACGCATGTGGCCGGCTTGAAGACCGTAATTCCGGCGACGCCCTATGACGCCAAAGGCCTGCTGATCGCCGCCATCGAAGACGATGACCCGGTGATCTTCCTGGAGCCCAAGCGGGTCTATAACGGCCCCTTCGATGGCCGCCGCGACAAGCCGGTGCAGCCTTGGTCGAAGCACCCCGCCAGCGAAGTGCCGGAAGAGTATTATTCCATCCCGCTCGGCAAGGCGCAGGTCGTGCGCGAGGGCGGCGACCTCACCATGCTTGCCTACGGCACCATGGTGCATGTTGCGCTGGCGGCGGCTGAAGATTCTGGGATCGACGCAGAAGTGATCGATCTCCGCACCCTGGCGCCCGTCGATATCGAGGCGATCGTGAAATCGGTTTCCAAGACCGGCCGCTGTGTCATCGTGCACGAGGCCACGCGCACTTCCGGTTATGGCGCAGAACTTGCGGCGCTGGTGCAGGAGCATTGCTTCTATCAGTTGGAGGCGCCGATCGCGCGCGTCACCGGCTACGATACGCCCTATCCCCACGCTCTCGAATGGGAGTACTTTCCAACCCCGCCGCGTATCATCAAGGCGATGCGCCGTGTGATGGAGTCCTGATTTTGGGCCAGTACGTATTCAAATTGCCAGACGTTGGCGAAGGTACGGCGGAAGCCGAGATCGTCGCCTGGCACGTGCGCGTTGGCGACATGGTCAAGGAAGATGCGCCTTTAGTCGATGTCATGACCGACAAGGCGACGGTAGAAATGACTGCGCCGGTCGCCGGCAAGATCGTCCAGATCAATGGCGAGCCGGGCGACATGGCCGCGGTCGGTTCGGCCATCGTCGTGTTCGAGACCGAGAGCGCCGAAGCGGCGCCGGCCCCGCCGGCCGCGCCGGCGCGAGAAACAAACCCTGCCCCAGCTGTCGCACCAACGTCTGAACCAAAGCCGCGCATCAAAGTGCCAGCCGGGGCCATGCCGCCCGGAACCGCGCCGCAAACAAAGCCCGCCGCACTCGCGCCGTCGCAAGCGGTCGCCAGGGTTGAGCCGCGCGATGTTGCGATGCAGGCGACGGGGCAAGCGCAAGCTTCGCCCGCGGTGCGAGCGCGAGCGCAGAAGCTCGGCGTCGATCTCGCTCAGGTGCGCGGCAGCGGCCCCGAGGGCCGCGTCACCCACGAGGACCTCGACAAAGTGCTGGTCCCCACCGCCGGCGTCCGCCTAGGTGGTTCGGCGCTGGCCGAGCGCAACGGCATCGAACCTGTGAAAGTGATCGGTCTTCGCCGCAAGATCGCGGAGAAGATGCAGGAGGCCAAGCGCCGCATTCCCCACTTCGCCTATGTCGAGGAGTGCGACCTAACCGAGTTGGAAGAGCTGCGCGCTCACCTCAACGCCAGCAAACGCAATGACCAGCCCAAGCTCACGGTGCTGCCGTTCCTGATGCGGGCGCTGGCGATGTGCTTGCCGGACTTCCCCCAGATCAATGCGCGGTTCGACGATGAGCAGGGCGTCGTTTATCGCCATGAAGGGGTCGATATTGGCGTTGCCACCCAAACCGACAACGGCCTGATCGTGCCGGTCGCGCGCCATGTTGAAGCGCGCGATATCTGGTCGTGCGCCAGCGAAGTGTCGCGCCTGGCCGCGGCGGTGCGCGCCAACACCGCCGGCAAGGACGAGCTCTCCGGCTCCACCATCACCATCACATCCCTTGGTGCGCTGGGCGGCATCGTCACCACCCCAGTAATCAATCACCCCGAGGTGGCGATCATCGGCGTCAACAAGCTGGTGGAGCGCCCGGCGGTAAAGAATGGCCAGATCGTCGTGCGCAAAATGATGAACCTCAGTTCGTCCTTCGATCACCGCGTGGTCGACGGCTATGATGCGGCCGCTTTCATCCAGCGGGTAAAGGGCATGTTGGAGCACCCCGCAGCGTTGTTCATCGAGCGGTGAAGCCTATGCGCCTCGCGTTTATGGGTTCGCCGGCATTTGCGATGCCGACCCTCCAGGCGCTGATTGGGGCCGGGCACGAAATCGCCTGCGTTTACACCCAGCCGCCGCGGCCCGCCGGGCGCGGCAAGCGCGAGCGACGCACTATTGTACATGAATTGGCAGCCGCGGCCGGCTTTGAAGTGCGCACGCCGCTCAGTCTGAAGTCCCCGGAGGAGCAACAGGCGTTTGCGTCGCTGGCGCTAGATGCCGCAGTCGTGGTCGCTTACGGCCTCATTCTCCCGAAGGCGGTTCTCGCCGCGCCGCGATTTGGCGCTCTGAACTTGCACGCCTCCTTGCTGCCGCGCTGGCGCGGTGCGGCGCCGATCCAGCGCGCGATTATGGCCGGGGACCGGGTTACCGGCGTGCAGGTCATGCGCATGGAGGCGGGGCTCGACACCGGCGCGGTCCTCGCCAGCGCCGAGACGCCAATCGGATTCGACGACACCTCAGGAGCATTGCACGAGCGCCTCGCGGCGCTCGGCGCTCCCCTGGTCGTCGCTGCCCTCGAAGCTCTAGAGCGCGGCGATGCACACGCAACGCCCCAGTCAGAAACCGGGGTCACCTACGCCCACAAGATCACGCCGGAAGAAACCCGCATCGATTGGACGATGCCGGCGCGTCAGATCGACTGCATGATCCGCGGGCTTTCTCCGGCGCCTGGCGCCTGGTGTGAGTTCAGTGGCGCGCGCGTAAAGGTGGCGATGTCGCGGCTAGGAGATGGAGCGGGCGCGCCGGGCGAGGTTCTCGATGACGCGCTGCTGGTGGCGTGCGGCGAGGGGGCGGTGCGGCTGCTTGAGGTGCAGCGCGAGGGGCGAGCGCCGATGCCGGCCCAGGAATTCCTGCGTGGGAACCCAATCGCAGCGGGATTTCGCCTTACTTGATTGCTAGATGGCGCCCGCGCTGCGGAATTGGGCTCGCCGATTGAAGCGTCCCCGTGTCCAGGATAAGATCACAAGCGGAGGAACAAGATGAACCTGCGCTTCGCGCTCGCAGTTATGGCGCTGCTATTTGCGGCGTCTTGCCAGAGGATCGCCGGCGCGCCCTCTGGCGAGAAATCGCGTCTGAGTGGTCCCGCGGAGGAATCGTCAACGGCGCGTGTATTCCAGCCGGTGAACGACGCGGCAAAAAATCAAACCGGCGAACTTACCATTTCAACCGCGTTGCGTTTGCCCGATCAGGCCGGCGCCGATTCCCAGGAAGTCGTAACGATTAGCGCGGCCAAGGGCGTTGTGGTCGAAGCGCAGCTCGTGAGCCAAGTCACGCCCTCAACCCAAGTGCAGGGTCAGACGTTGCGTGCTCTACTGCAATTGCCGGTCGATGAGCCGCAAACCTTGGTCTACCGGATTGCCTCTGAAACGCAGCCTGCCGGGGTAGGCGGCCTGTGCGGTGTGGACCGCACAGCCTTCGTCATCGTGTGGGAGCCGACAACGCCAGGCGAAAGCGCGTTGAAAATTCTGGGTTTCAAAGGCGGGCAACCGGGCGCGGCCGATACGCGCGCCTGCGCCATGTTGGAATATGTGCGGCCTTAATCGCTACAAACTCATACTCGAGTATGACGGCTCTCAGTTTCAGGGGTGGCAGCGCCTTGGCCAGGCGCCGAGCGTGCAAGGCGCACTCGAACAGGCAGTGTTTGCGCTGACCGGCGCGCACGCCGATGTCATTGGCGCGGGGCGTACCGATTCTGGGGTTCACGCGCGCGGCCAGGTTGCTCATGTCGATATCGCCAAGCCGTTTGCGCCGCAGCGCCTGTGTGATGCCTTGAACGCGCATCTGCGTCCACATCGTGTTGCGGTATTGCGGGCAGAGGCGGCGGATTCGGGCTTTCACGCCCGCTTCGATGCGATCCGCCGCATCTACCATTATCGCATCATAAACCGCCGCTCGCCCCTGGCCATCGAGCGCGGTTTGGCCTGGCGGGTGGTGCGTCCGCTTGACGCCGAGGCGATGGCCGCAGCCGCGCAGCGCCTTGTCGGCGCGCACGACTTCACGACTTTTCGCGACAGCAAGTGCCAAGCCAAGTCTCCGATGAAGACGCTGGATGTGGCGCGCGTTGTCCGCGACGGCGTTGAAATCCAGTTTGCGTTTGAGGCGCGCAGCTTTCTGCACCGACAAGTGCGTTCCATGGTGGGCACCTTGGTGGAGGCGGGTTTAGGCAAGATGAGCGCCGACGATGTCGCCGCAGCACTCGCCGCCAAGGACCGCGCCTATTGCGGTCCCGTCGCTCCGGCCGACGGACTTTATCTAATGCGCGTGGATTATTGAGTCGAGTCGCGGTTTCGCTGGGGCGGTTTCGCTGGGGACACACACTCACGCGAACTGCTGCGGAACATTAGGCGGCGCTTGCGCGGTGAGTGTGTGTCCCCTGCGCACAGCGCTCAAGCCGCGAAATAGCCCCGCAACACCGCTTCGTAGCAACGCGCCAGCGTGCGCACGTCTTCGACGGCGCAATGTTCGTCAACCATGTGCGCAGTTTCGTTGCGCAGGCCAAGCTCGGCGACGGGGCAATAATCCTTGATGAAGCGTGCGTCGGACGTACCGCCAGTGGTCGCAAGCAGGGGTGTGCGGCCGAAACTCTCCCGTACGGCGGCGCTGATAAGATCGGTGAAGGCGCCGGGTTCTGTGTAGAAACACATGCTCTGAGAGGAAATTGAGAACGATGCGCGCGCGCTGTACTCGGCTGCTCTCGCTTCTGCAATTCCCTTGATCCAGGCGAACAAGGTTTCGCCAGTGTGGTTGGTGTTGAAGCGAATATTGAGCCGCGCGCTGGCGCGCTGCGGAATTATGTTATGGGTATTGTTGCCGACATCGATGCTAGTCACTTCCAGGTTCGATGGATCGAAGCCCGGTGCGCCATCGTCGAGACGGCGCGCTTTCAGCGCCGCCAGTGTTTCGATCAGCGGCGTCACTGGGTTGAGTGCGCGCTGGGGGTAGGCAACGTGGCCCTGCTTGCCGTCCATCGTGATGACGACATTCAGACTGCCCCGGCGACCGTTCTTGATCACATCCCCGACGTTCGCCTCGCTGGTTGGTTCGCCCACGAGGCAATGGTCGAAACGCACGCCCTCGGCCGCCAGTGCGGCAAGGGTTGGTTTGGTGCCTTCGACCGCCGCGCCCTCTTCGTCGCAGGTCAGCAGAAACGAGATCGAGCCGTTGAATCGCCGGTTGCCGGCGATGAAGGTCTCGCTCGCCGCGATCATGGCGGCGATGGCGGTTTTCATGTCTGCGGCGCCGCGGCCGTAGAGCAGGCCGTCCCTGATCTCGGCGCCGAACGGATCGCACGACCAATTGTCGCCTGGCGGCACCACATCGACGTGGCCGGCGAAACAAAAGTTCGGCGCCTCGACGCCGAAGCGCGCATAGAGGTTATCGACCGCGCCAAACTTGTACCGCTTCACCGCGAACCCGATTTCGGCAAGCGTGGCTTCGCACACATTGAGCGCACCGGCTTCCGTGGGCGTGATCGACGGGCGGCGTATCAAATCCTGGGCAAGCGGAATTGGGTCAGCGGTCATGAGCTGAGGCTGTAGCTGGATGCGGGGCGAGGCAAAAGGGGGTTGGTGGCAGTGTGCGTTGTAACCTCGCGAACGCTCCACGGAGTGCCGCTTTCAATAAAACTCTCCATCATTCCGGACGCGCGGAGCGCGATCCGGAACCCAGGGGATCGTAGAGCTGTGCGTTGCCCCTGGGCTCCAGGTATCGCTTCGCGATCCCGGAATGACGGGGATGTACCTGGTTTGAAACGTCGGTCCTTGGGGCAGGCTCACACCGCATCCAACCCCACATCCAGCGCCCGCGCTGAGTGCGTCAGCGCGCCGACGCTGATCACGTCCACGCCGGCTTCCGCGATCGAAAACACGGTTTCCAGGGTCACGCCGCCAGAGGCCTCCAGCAAAGTCTGGCCCTTGGCCAGCTTCACCGCCGCGCGCAGGTCGGCGAGCGAGAAATTGTCGAGCAGAACCGCGCTTGGCGCATGCGGCAGCGCTTGGCGGAGCTGGTCTAACGTATCGACTTCGATCTCGATGCAGGTGAGGTGCCCCGCGGCGGCGCGTGCGCGCGTCATCGCCGGGCCGACCCCGCCAGCGGCGGTAATGTGATTGTCCTTGATCAGCATCGCGTCGCCGAGGCCGTAGCGGTGCGAACCGCCGCCGCCCAAGCGCACCGCGCGCTTCTCCAGCGCGCGCAGACCCGGCGTGGTTTTCCGCGTGGAGGCGATGGCGACACCCATACCGGCCACTGCGTCAACGTAAGCGCGCGTCAGCGTAGCGATCCCTGAAAGCCGGCCGATGAAGTTCAGCATGGTGCGCTCTGCAATCAGCGCCGAGCGCGCCGATCCCGAAATCTCAGCGACGACGCCGCCGGCTTTCACGCGCGCGCCGTCGGGCGCAGCGATCTCGAAGAGAAGATCCGGATCGATCAGCCAGGCCGCCAGGGTCGCGGCATCAAGGCCGGCGACGATTCCAGTTTCCCGCGCGGCGAGCTTCCAGCGGCCTTGGGCGTCAGGATCGATCAGCGCGTCCGTGGTGACATCGCCCGCGACGCCGAGGTCTTCAGCGAGCGCCAATTTGACAATCGGCTCCAGCACCACATCAGGTAGAGGCGGCAAGTGCGTCGGCGCGGGTGAGGAAGGTTCTTTGCGGCGCGTTGGCATCGGGGAAGTCGCTCCTGAAATGGGCGCCGCGGCTTTTCTTGCGGGCGAGCGCGGCGGTGAGAATGAGGCGTGCGGCGACGAGCGCATTGGCGGGGCCGATGCTCTCGCGGAGTGCGTCAACACGCGCGAGCGCACGCGCGAGGCCCGCATGCTCGCGCAAGACGCCGCAATCGGCTTGCATGCACGCGCGCAGCTCCCCCCGCGCGGGTTCGGGTAAAGCTGGCGGCGCCGGGCACGACGTCGGCGGTGCGGTTTTGGCGGCGCTGCTGTCACGCAGCCGCTCGGCGATGCGGTGCGCGAACACGACCGCCTCCAGCAACGAGTTCGAGGCCAGGCGATTGGCGCCGTGCGCGCCGGTGGAGGCGCATTCACCGACAGCAGACAAACCCGCCAACGTTGTGCGTCCCCATGCGTCCGTGGCGATCCCGCCCATGTGATAGTGCGCTGCAGGCGCGACCGGGATTGGGCTTGTGCGCGGATCGAGGCCTGCCGCCATGCATGCCGCGAACACAGTAGGGAAGTGCTCGGGAAATTTCGCGCCGACCGCCGCGCGCGCGTCGAGAAAGGCGCCGCGCCCGGCCGCGCGCTCCAGATGGATGGCGCGCGCCACGACATCGCGCGCGGCAAGGTCGGAGACGAAGGCATCGCCATTGGCGTTGAGCAGATGGGCGCCTTCCCCGCGCAGCGCCTCGGTCGCGAGCGGGGCGGGGTCGCGTCCGACATCGATGGCGGTGGGATGGAATTGCACGAACTCTGGATCGGCTATGAGCGCTCCTGCGACGGCGGCCATGGCCATGCCGTGACCCAAGGCCTCCGCCGGGTTGGTGGTGACCGCAAACAGCCCGCCGATGCCGCCGGTGGCGATCACGACTTCGCTTGCGGGCAGCGCCGCCTCATCGCAGGCGTTGCGGCAAAGAACGCCGCACACGTCGCCATTGGCGCCCTGCAATAGCGCCACGGCTTGAGCGTTCTCGATCAGCTCGATGTGCGGCGCGGTGCGCACCGCCGCAATCAAGGCGTCCATGATCGCCTTACCAGCGAGATCGCCCGATACGCGCACGACCCGCGGGCGCGAGTGTGCCGCCTCGAGGCTCTGCGCCAACGTCCCGTCGGGCGTGCGATCGAATGGTACGCCGAGGGCGACCAGATCCATGACGCGTGCGGGGCCGTCACGCGCGATGAGTGCGGCAATCGCGGGATCGACCAGGCCCGCGCCGGCGGCGATCGTATCTTGTGCATGAAGATCAGGCGCGTCGTCGACCGCCAGCGCCGCCGCCAATCCGCCCTGCGCCCAGGCCGACGACGAGGCCAGCCCCAACGGCGCTTGGCTCAGCACGGTGACGCGGCGTGGGGCGAGCTTCAGCGCAAGGAACAAGCCAGCAAGCCCAGCGCCGACGATGAGAATGTCGCGTTGGGTCAACTCCCCCTCCCCTTGAGGGGAGGGGGGGCGGGGTGAAACGCTACGCTTGCAAGCTCAAGCCCTATGGGGCGAAAGCCTTCAGGTTCGCACCTTGCGCGCCTCAATACGGAGAACGGCGCGTCACCCCATCCCTCTCCCCATCCCCTCACGGGGAGGGGGAGAAGAAACCCTACCGCACTCGTGCAAACGTCACTTGTGGTCCAGTGTTGAGCACGCCAGCCAGCGCGCCGTCGCTGTCTTGCAGCAAGAATGAATCGGGCGTGTAGCCTTCGAGTGGTTCGGCCATCTCGCAGCTGATGCTGATCTGCGCGCCATCGCGTTCGCCGGTGCAATTCTGATGCGCGGTGAGCACGCGCGAGCGGTTGGACGCGCGTTCGACGATGATCTCGTTGGCGGTGAGGCGGATGGAATAGCGTCCATTGCGCGCTTCCTCCCACACCGCCGCTCCGCTCATGGATACGCCGAATTGCTCGTTGCCGTAAGGCGCGGACTGGAACGCCCAAACCCCCGCGAGGCTGTCCTGTTGCGCGCTCGCCGGCGCCGTCAACGTCGCGACGCCCAAAACCGCCAACGAAATCGCCAAAACTCGCATGTTCCACCCCGTGTTGCGTGCGCCCTGGCGCTGACCGGGCTCTGTTGGGCGGTGAAATGGGCGGCAATGGGGCGATCAGACCAGTTCGACCGCAGCTTCCGGGCGACCCGTCGCAAACGCGCGCGGCCGTTCCTTCGGCAGCGCCAGCATCGCGTCGATGGCGCGCTTGGCGCGGACGCGGATGTCCTCGGGGATGGTCACTTCGTGCTGCATATATTTGAGCGCGTCGTAGATGCCTTCGAGCGTAATGCGCTTCATGTGCGGGCAGAGATTGCAGGGGCGGATGAAGTCCACGTCCGCCGCCGCCGCCGCCACATTGTCGCTCATTGAGCACTCGGTGAGCAGCACAACTTTCGCCGGGCGCTTCTCGACAACATAATCCTGCAGCGCCGCGGTGGAGCCGGCGAAATCCGCCGCCGCCATCACGTCGGGCGGGCATTCCGGGTGGGCCAGTACGACAAGTCCCGGATGCGCGGCGCGCATCTCCGCGATGTCCTCAACCGAGAAGCGCTCATGCACCTCGCAGCGGCCATGCCAGGCGATGATCTTGATCCCAGTCTGCGCGGCGACGTTCTTGGCCAGGAACTCATCCGGCAGCAGGATCACGCGCTCGCTGTTCCACGCACGCGCGGCCCATTCGACCACGGCAGCGGCGTTTGAGGAGGTGCAGCACACATCGCTCTCGGCTTTCACCTCGGCGCTGGTGTTAACGTAGGTGACTACTGGCACGCCGGGATAGCGCGCCTTGATGAGGCGCACATCGGCGCCGGTGATGGAAGCGGCGAGCGAACAGCCGGCGCGCAGATCGGGGATCAGCACAATTTTTTCCGGCGCGAGGCATTTCGAGGTCTCGGCCATGAAGTGCACGCCCGCTTGCACGATGATCGACGCATCGGTCGCCGCCGCTTCCCGCGCGAGCTGCAAAGAATCGCCGCGGAAATCGCCGACGCAATGGAAGATTTCACTGGTCATGTAATTGTGGGCGAGGATGACCGCGTTCTTCTCGCGCTTCATCTCGTTGATCGCCGCGATCAAAGGTGCGTAGGCCGGCCATTCGATCGTAGGCACCACGTGCTTCACCCGCTCATAGAGCGCGTCGGTTTTGGCCCGCACCGCCGGCGTGTAGGCGAGCCCCCGTTGGGCCGCCGCATTCAGCGCCCCCCAGCTTCCATGTACCGCGCGTGGATCGCAGCCGCCGCTTTCGCCGTGGGTGAGGGGAGTGTCAATAATTCGGGCCATGGCGGGCCTCCCAAGGGCTCAGGCGCCCATTATACTCCGTCGGAGCATATATAGGGCGCATTCCTCCAATGGGAAGGTCGCGCCGCCCTATTTATGCTTCTTGTGAGCATAAGCCTGGGGAACTTAACGCCGAGCGAAATAACACGCAAGAAAAACTGCAAAACAAGCTCGCTAGAACTAAAGGAAAGCCCGAGGTGGTGCTCATGCGCTTAACGGTTTTGCTTTTGCTCTTTGTTGCGGCCTGCGCCAGCGCGGGACCGCGGCCGGCGGGGCGGCCCAGCCAGCCTGCGATTTCGTTCGCGCTCGCGCCGGCACGTTTCGCGGACTTGCCCGGTTGGCTCGAGGCTGATTTGGCGCCGGCCCTCAAGGCGTTTCAACGCTCCTGCGCCGGCCGCGCGCAGCGTGTGGCGGATGCGGCGCTGCCCGGCGGCGGACGCTATGGCGGCGTGGTTGGCGACTGGGCGCCTGCATGCGCCGCCGCCGTGAGCGTCGCTTCAGGAGATGAGCGCGCCTTCTTCGAGGCGTTCTTCGCGCCGCAATCGGTGCAGGGGCAGGGTGAAGCGAGGCTCACCGCCTACTATGAGCCGATCATCCAAGCGCGGCGCACGCCAGACGCCACGTTTTCAGCGCCGCTCATGCTCAAGCCGGGCGATCTCGTCAGCGTGGATTTAGCCGCGTTCGCTGAAGCCTACGATGATCAGAGTCTACGCGGCGCGCCAAGGCGGCTGACCGGGCAGATTGTCGGCGATGTTGTTCGCCCGTACCCGCAACGTGGGGAAATAAGAGTCGATGCAAGCCGCGCGTTCGCGTGGGCGCATCCTGTGGACGTCTACAATCTGCAAATCCAAGGCTCCGGACGCCTCGCCTTTCCTGATGGGGCCCAGGCACGCGCGGCGTTTGCCGCGCAGAACGGTTTTCGCTGGCGCTCCGCGCTCGCTGCGCTGCGCGATGCTGGAGAGCTGCCAGGCGGCGCCAATTGGGCCAATTTCAAAGCGTGGAGCAATGCGCGCGGGCCGGAGGCGACGCGCCAAGCGCTGAATGCTGATCCGTCCTATGTCTTTTTCAGCGAGGAGCTGATCGAGGACCCAAGCGCAGGCCCGCGCGGCGCAGCCGGCGTGCCGCTGACGCCGCTTGGCTCAATCGCGGTGGACCCGGCCTATCATCCCTACGGCGCGCTGGTGTTCGTTGACGGCCAATACAACGACGCCCCTTTCCGCCGTCTGCTCGTTGCGCAGGACACGGGCGGTGCAATTCGGCGCGGGCCGTTGCGCGGGGATGTGTTCTTTGGCACTGGGCCGGAAGCGGGACGCGCCGCCGAGAGCATGAATTCGCCAGCGCGCTGGTGGACGCTGCTGCCGCGCGGGCGCCCGATCAGCTGAGGGGATTGCGGTCGCCGCCCGCCGGGTCCCTTCCCAGGGGGTCCCTGCGATCACTTAGGGGAACGTCTACACGTCGATCCGAGCGGGGGCGGCCCGCGGGGCCGGGGGGCTCCGTATTAACTACGATGCCCGCGCTGACTTATTCCATTGCCTCTGCATTTTTTCGCCAGGGATTCAGCAAAGGTTCATGTACGGCGATGCAGCCGGGTATGGGGCGCTCAGCGGGACGAAATCCACATGGGCAAGAACCTTGGATTCATGGGGATCGCGGCGGCGGCCTTGGCCGGGTGTGCGGTCACTAATGCCTCGTATGACCCGGCGCCGATTGTCCTCGGCAGCCCCGCTCCTGCCGCGAACGACTATACCAGCGCTACGCGGGCGCCGCTGCACGCGGAGCTGCCAGCGTGCAATCGCGGGGCTGGATCGAATCTCGGCCCCATTGGTGCGCGCGGGGAGGCTGTTCTCTACACGCCCTACATTTTCACTGCGGCCGGCCCACTTTTGCGCAATCCAACCGAAGCGGCTTGCTTGTCGTCTGGCTTCGGCTGGCGCGGCACGGCCGACGGCGGCGGCCGTCAACACAACGGGCTCGACCTCGCCAACCCCAATGGCGGCTACATCTACGCTGCCGGCGATGGCTGGGTGCGCAGCGCAGAATGGCAAGGCGGCTACGGCCTGGTGCTTGAGATCGAACACGGCGAAGGCGTCGTCACTCGCTATGCGCATCTGAGCGAGATCGACCCGAACTTGCGCTCGGGTATTTTCGTCGTAGGCGGCGCTCCCGTTGCGCGCATGGGCGCCACGGGAAACGCTACCGGCGTGCATTTGCATTACGAGGTGATCGTCGATGGCGAGCTGGTCGATCCGCTGGCGTACGGGATCGTGGGGGAGGCGCCGGTAGCATAGTCAAGCCACCGATATGCCCAGCGCGGTCGCCGCGGCATTCATCTTGGCGTCGAAAGAAAACAGCGTCGCGCCAAGCCGACGCGCGATGGCTAAATGCAGCGCATCTGGAGAGCGCAAGCCGAGATCGAGGCGCCGGACGTATGCAATCGTCGTGGGGCCGTCGCCTGGCGTTAGTGCGATGCGCGTCGTGCTCTGCGCGGTCCAGATGTCAAAGGCAGACAGGACTTGCGGGGCGTCTGCGCTTAGAACGACTCCGATCCTAGTCCTGCGTGATATGGCTGCAGAGAACTCGGCAGCAGCGAAATCGCTCACAAGAAGAGTGGCGCCGACGACGCCTTGGCGCGCGCGCAGGCTATCTGCCTCCTGGACAAACATCGCCACCAGAACACTGGCGTCTAGATAGAGGTTCAATGTTCTCCCTCATCGCGTATGCGTGAGATGAGTGTAGCGGCGTCTTCGTGTGGGGGCGTCACGGGCTGATAGCGCAGGGCGTCCAAGCGGACGAGGTCCTCCTCGGTCACCGGCCGCGGCGAGGGCCGCACCGCCGTCATTTGCACCACGGGCGCACCATGGCGCGTGATCACGACCCCTTCGCCCTTGAGGGCGCGGTCGATCAATTCTGACAAATTGTTCTTCGCTTCAGCGACGCTATAGGTTGTCATGGGGTCATTATAGCCAATTGATGGCCATAAATCCAGTCAGGCCTATTCCCCGCGGGGCGCTGGCACGTTGACGCCGCCGACTGGGCGCTGCGCCAAGGCCTCGCGCCGGCATTTGAACAATTCGGCCGGACGCCCACCGGCGCTGGCGTCGAACTGGCCTGTGCCATCGACCAAGCCTGAGCGATCGAGCAGGCGGCGAAAATTTTGCTTGTGCAACTCGAGTCCCGAGATCGCCTCCACCAAGCGCTGTAAGTACAGCAGGGTGAACAGGTCCGGGGCCAACTCAAAGATCACCGGACGATATTTGATCTTGGCGCGCAAGCGGCCGATCGCTGTGGCGAGGATGCGGCGGTGATCGGAGATCATAGGCTCGCCCAGTCCATGCGCGGCGGCGATCTCCGGCGCAGGCTTGCCTTCGAAGCGAGCGCGATCGCGCGCGGCCTCAGGCGCGAGCCCCGCCTCGTACAGCAATTCGTAGCGCTCAAGCGCCCGCTCTTCGTTCCAGACCTCCCCGTCCAGTGCAAAGGCTAAGCGGACGCGGCTGTGGCGTTGCGCGCCAGGAGATCCGGCGCTCTCGGCCCACGTGCGCAGCTTGGGCGCAATGGTTCGATCGATGATTGCGGGGCGGCCGCGGCGCCAATCCTCCCAGGGAAAGAAATCATACCACGAGCGCCAGCGTGCTTCAGGGCGATCGAGCACGGCGCGCGATGGCGTCAGCGCGAGGTAGGAAATCGAAATCACCCGATCAGGCCGCTCGCCTCTTACATCCGCGAGCGGCATTTCGCGACCGCGGTCGCCGAAGGTGTACAATTGCTCGACATAGCCGATTTCGAAACTGGTTTGTTCTTTAACCCAGCCGCGCAGCGATAGCTCCAATGTGCGATCGCCGGCGGGATCGAATGGACCGAACGGCAAACCTGCGAGCGCGTCAGCCTCGCGCGTCACCACGACAAAGGGCGCCTCCTCTGTCACCGCGACGATGACAGCGGAAAGTCCGATGACAACGCGAGGAGCGGTCATGCGGGAACGCTCACTCCACCGCCAGCGTGAACGGCGTGGCCTCGCCGACCTCGCTCCAGTGCGGCCCGCGCCCAATGGCGTCTATGGCGGCGATCATGCGCCCAGCGCGCCCCATCGCGGCATCGGCGAGCGCGACGAAGCGCCGATTTGGGCTGGCGGTAGAGGAAGCCGCGCGCAGATTACGCGCGATTTGCGCCTCGTCTGCGTCGGGATGATGCGCGCAGGCGGTGATGAAGGCGGTCGCCGTCGAGCGCGAGATGCCGGCGTAGCAATGGATCAGGATCGGCGAAGCGCGCTCCCAACCGCCGACGAAAGCGAGGATGGTCTCGATGCGTTCGTCGCACACCGCATCGAAACCTGTCTGTTCGGCTTCGATGTCATGCACGCCCACACGCAGATGGCGCTCCGGGTCGTAGCCGGCGAGTGTTGGAAACGCCGAGCCTGGGTCGAGCAGGCTCACTACGTGCGAGGGTTTGCGGTCGCGGGCGATCTCGGGCGCGCGCGAGAGGGGACAGACGATGATGGGCATGGCGCTAGTTTAGGCTGGATCGAGCAATGAACGGAAGCGTTTTAGGAACGCCTCCTGCACCTGAGCCGTCGGCTGTGGCTTCAGGCTTAGCGCCATTCCCCTTGGCGGCGCGCCGAAGAAGCGCTTGGCTTCCGCTTCAGTAAAGCCGGCCAGTTGGACGGCTTCGAAGTAGGCGCAAATGATGTCGGCGCGTTTGATCGTGGCCTTCACCGCGGGAGGTGCAATCGCGGGCAGGCTGAAGCGTAAGTGTATGGCGGCTTCGAGCTTGGCTTCGAAGGCTTTGTAGTCGAGCCCGAGCGCGGCTTTGAACGGGCTGATCATATCGCCGATCACATATTCAGGCGCGTCATGGAGCAAAGCCATCAGCCGCCGCGGGCGGTCCCAGCTGGGCGCTAGCTTGCGGCAGAGCTCCTCAACGACCAACGAGTGTTGCGCCACGGAGAAGGCATGCGCGCCGATGGTCTGCCCGTTCCAGCGCGCCACCCGCGCCAAGCCATGGGCGATGTCCTCGATCTCAATATCGAGCGGTGAGGGGTCGAGCAGGTCGAGGCGGCGCCCGGAAAGCATGCGCTGCCACGCGCGCGGCGCCTCGCCCTTGGCTGAAATCTGCGTACGGGCCGGACGGGCCATGGGAATCACTTCGTTTGCGTCGCCTCAATGTAGTGCGGTGCGGGAGCGTGGATAAGCAAGTTCGCCAAAGGAGGCGCCGCCATGACCGGACTAACTCGCATCGTTTTGCGCCTGGGCCGCAACCCCGAGGCAGGCTTTCCCGAGGGCAGCGACGAATATGGCTACGTCATCCAGGCGCCGCTGGACGCTTCGGCGAAGCTCGACCCGGCCCTGTGGCGAGACCTGCGCGAGCGCTGCACGGTCCGTCGTTTCCATCCCCACGAAGCGTCCGCCGACGGATGGTTGAGGCACCGCGGGGCAAATTGGTATTTCTGGTACGACGAGGAAGACGAGGGGCCCGAGGAACCCTTGTTCAGGCTCGGCGCCCACGAATTGCGCGCAGGCGAATATGTCACCGTGCGCGAGGCCGATGGCGATGCGATCACCTATCGTATCGCCGAGGCGCATCCGATCTAGGCGCTAATTTCGCTTTTTCCGGCGCATGTGGCGCGAAACGAGCGTTACACGCAGCCAGTTCGGCGCTGAAGGCTTGGTATGGCGGGCGGCCGGGGCCATATTAGCCTTGCCATGATTTACTGGTTCCTCGGCGCCGTCGCGATCATCGTGATGCTGACATTGCTCGGCGCGCTAATGGTGCGCCGCAACCCCGACACCGCTTGGGAGGTCCATGAAGACCGCCCCATCGGCCCCGGCACCGACCTCTAGCGTACGGCTTGTCCGCTTTCGCTTGCGTCTCGCGAGCGTCTGCGCCTTAGTTCTGGCTGAGCGCGCCAAAGAGCGCGCGCCGGAGGAGACCGCTTGCACATTCGCCGCGCCGGGCAACGCGACGCTGAAGCGATCGCCAGATTGGCCGCCGCCGCTGCCGTGGAGGAAGGCGCACTGGCCGGGCTCGATGCTGACCGCATCCGCGCGCACGGGTTCGGGTCCAGCGCTCTGTTCGAGGCTTGGGTGGCGCAAGCCAAACTCAATAGCCCGCTGCTCGGCCACGCTATCATCACCAAAAGCTACGATGTCCGCCGCGCCTGCGCGACTTTGGTGCTGTGCGAACTCTACGTCGCGCCAGAACATCGCCGCAGCGGGTTGGCGCGTAAGCTCATGTCCGCCGTCGCCCAACGCGCGCGGGATTTGAGCGCGCGCGAACTTGCCATCACCACCGGCGTCAAGAACGAGGTCGCGCAGCGTTTTTTTTCCGCCATAGGCGCCAAGCCACAGAGCGCTGCTGTTTTCATCATGTCAGCCGACGGGATCGAATGGCTGGCCGCAGAAGGATTGTAGGGGGAAATTATGCTCGCCAAACCATTACTCAAGACTGCGCTGTGCTGGATCGCCATAGCAGCCCTCGCGGCTGCGTGCGCCACCGGGCCAGGTGCGCCCTCCGAGCCGGCAAGCGCTGCGGCGCAAGCGCCGACGGCCGCGCAAGCGCAGGCTTATGTAGAGGCCGCCGAACGCGAACTCGCCGGTTTGGCGGACAACGAAAATCACACCGCCTGGGTGTACGAGACCTACATCAATCACGACACTGAGTGGCTCCTGCAGCGTGTGGCTGCTGCAGGCACGGAAGCGCGTGTTCGGCTGGCTGGCGGCGCCGCGCAATTTCAAACCTTGGAGCTGCCGGCCGAGCTGCGTCGCAAGATCGATCTTCTCCGCCTGTCTCTGACGTTGCCAGCGCCGGCGCGACCCGGCGCCGCCGATGAATTGGCCCAGATCACCACCAAACTCTCGTCGATCTATTCCACCGGCCGGATCGATTATCAGGGCAGTCAGGTATCGCTTGACGATTTGGAGACGTTGATGGGAACCGTGCGGGACCCAGCGCGGCTCGAAGAGATGTGGACCGAGTGGCACGCAACCGCCGCGCCGATGGCGGGCGATTATGCGCACATGGTTGAGATCGCCAACGAGGGCGCACAAGGGCTCGGTTTCCCCAATGTCGGCGACTATTGGCTCTCCAATTACGACATGCCGGCCGACCAGATGGAGCATGAGGTCGAGCGGCTGTGGGGCCAGATGCAGCCCTTTTATGAGCAATTGCACTGCTTCGTGCGCGCGCGTCTGAGCGCCCGTTACGGAGAGGCGGTACAGTCGCTCGATCAGCCGATCCGCGCCGATCTCCTCGGCAATATGTGGGCGCAGGAATGGGGCAACATCGCCGACATCGTCGCCCCGCCCACCCGGCAAACCGTAGATGTCACCAGATTGCTGCAGCGCCAGCGTTACGACGCGCGGCGTATGGTCGAGACCGGCGAGCGCTTCTACACCTCGCTTGGCCTGGCCCAATTGCCCGACACGTTCTGGGAGCGCAGCCAGCTCACGCGGCCGCGCGATCGCGACGTGGTCTGCCACGCCTCCGCCTGGGATCTCGATTCACGCGACGATGTGCGGATCAAGATGTGCATCCAGATCGACGCCGACAATTTCCAGACTGTCCACCACGAACTCGGGCACAATTATTATCAGCGCGCCTATCAGCGGCAGCCGTTCCTGTTCCAGAACGGTGCGCATGACGGTTTTCATGAAGCGATCGGCGACTTTATCGCTCTGAACGCGACGCCGGAGTATCTGGTGCGCATTGGCCTGTTGCGGCAGAATCAGGTTCCCGGTCCCGCCGCGGACAACGCTCTCTTGCTACGCCAGGCGCTCGACAAGATCGCCTTCCTGCCCTTTGCCATTACGGTGGACCAATGGCGTTGGCGCGTGTTCCGCGGCCAGATTACGCCCGCGAACTACAATTCCGCCTGGTGGGAATTGCGCACGCGCTATCAGGGCATCCGCCCGCCCAACACGCGCCCCGCCGATGCGTTCGATCCCGGCGCTAAATATCACATCGCCAACAACGTTCCGTACCTGCGCTATTTCCTCGCGCGGGTGCTGCAATTCCAATTCTACGAAGCCGCCTGCCGGCAAGCAGGATGGGAGGGCCCGCTGCACCGCTGCACCGTGTATGGCAACGCGGAAGTCGGCGCACGCTTCAACGCGATGATGGAAATGGGCGCCTCGCGTCCATGGCCCGACGCGCTGGAAGCTTTCACCGGCACGCGACAAATGGATGGCGGCGCCATGGTGCGCTACTTCACGCCGCTGATGACATGGCTGCAGGAGCAGAACAGGGGGCGGACGTGCGGGTGGTGAGGGTGGTGGCGCCGCCGCGATGATGGCTTCCCAATTGCGGCGAAGTTAGTTGCACGCAAGCAACGCCAACATCACCTTTGCGCTCGCGTCGTCTTGGCCCCGGCGTCGGTAGGAGAAGTGCTGTTGCGTGCGATTCTGGCTCTGTGCGTTGCCCTGAGCGCGTGCCTCGGTGTGCCTCATGACGCGCGCCAGGGGCAAGATAATGGCATGATCTCTCAGGCGGAAACCGACGCAGAAAGCTCGGACGCGCAGGGCTACCACATCCTTTCCGAAGCCGAGTTGCGCGGTTTGTTTTGCAACTACACAATTGAATTGGACCGCCATCCAAGCGGGCACTCAATTACCATGGCATATTCCCCGGATGGTTCGTGGTTCGAAAGCGGAGTGCGAGCACCCTTACGCGGTACGTACACGATTTCCGGCGATCGCGTTTGTACCTCGGCGGGTCGATGCAGTCAGTATTTGACACGTGGGGAAGGTTATTTCATTCGGCACATCGACAATAACCTCGCTCCAACTGGGCCTGCCGAGATTCACTTAATCCCGACTGGGGGGAATTGCGGGGAGAACGCACCATGACTTGGCAGGCCATTGCGTCGCGCATTGTATTTTATCGCCCTGGCGACAATTGGGGGAATCTCCCCAGGTCTGTTTCGCAGTTTTCAATGGCGGACGAGGCTGCGGTCCTTGGACTGATGGCGGGGCTGTACAATTCCTCGTCAACAGCTGCAGGATATCTTGAGAGCTGGGCAGCAACATATGCAAATCTGCGTATCGGCCAGTCCGTGGGCGAGCCGGGTTGGTCTTTGTCGAACGGAACGCTTGGCTACAATCTCACTGAAATTTCCACACTCTATTATTTCAACACACTAGGAGAACTGGTCCAGGAAAAACCAGAACTTACCATTATTCATGAGGTGATCCACACTTCTGGACTCGCTGATCCCTTCTCAGGCTCATCGCCGAGTGCAAGCGACGCATTGTGGAATACGGCGAATTTTGATCACCTAGGGCCCACTGTCGCCGCCCAGAACGTCATCGCAGCACAACTCGGCTACTCCGGCAATATCCAGGCGTCCTATTTCGCGACAATCAATCACAACAGCGCCCATCCGGATGACCGAATGGCGCTGCTCACAGTTGGTCGCAGCTACACCGATGGGCAGGCAGTCAATAATGTTCGGTTGGGTCTCAATTCGGCAGGCGACACAATAGATCACGCGCTGAACACGACGAAGCTCGCGGACCTCTTGTTCGGCTTCGGCGGCGCCGACACGATCAAAGCCGGCGCCGGTGATGATTACGTGTACGGCGGCGCGGGTGGCGATACCATCGATGGCGGCGACGGCAAGACGTCTTGTACGGCGACGATCCAGGCCAATCCTCGCCCGGCATTGATACGATCAGCGGTGGCGCCGGCGATGATTTTCTCGACGGGGGCATCAGCACCGATGCGCTGAACGGCGGCGCTGGCGCCGACACCGCATCGTGGCGGAATGAGACGTTCGGCGTCGCAGTCACGCAAACACTTACAGGCTTTATTTCGTCGAGCGATACGCTCGTCTCGATCGAAAACCTGATCGGCAGCAATCGCGGCGGCGATAATTTCACCATCTCGGCGACCGATGGCCTGGTGGCTGGGCTCGGCGGCGCGGACACGTTCACAATCGTCGATCTGACGGCGCTGAACGAGGTGTTCATTATTCCGGGCAACGACAGCGACACCGTCTTCCTTCCAAACACTCTTTTCGGTCCGAACGTGACGCTCGTCGGCGGCGACGCGGCCGACACGGTGATGGTCAGTGGCCAAAGCGTGTTTGGCGTCATCGCGGCTGCGAACTACACCGAGAGCGGCGCAGACTACGCACAGTGGCAGTTTCGGGAGACGCCGGAAGGAGGTGTCATCGCGCATCATCTTAGGAGGCTGAGCAGGAGCTTGGGCGGACGCCCCAACTCTCAAGGAAGTTGTACGATACCTATTCCTGCTCCGGCCTGCCGCGGCCGCCCGCTTTTTCCGCTGGCGCGAGGCGCATCACTTCGGCCTGGTATTTGTCATCCTCGCCCTTGACCAGGAGCGATGCCGCCTTCACGGCGGCGTCGATCAACTTGCTCACCCATTCGGAATCGCTTTTGGCGAAGTCGCTCAGCACGTAGCCGTGCACAAGCTCCGCCGCGCCAGGATGACCGACGCCTAGACGCGCGCGGCGGAAGCCCTCTCCCACGGGCGAAGCGATGATGGAGCGAATGCCGTTATGGCCGGCCGCGCCACCTCCGGTCTTCATACGGAAGCGCCCGGGGGCGAGGTCGATCTCGTCATAAAATGCGACCACCTGCATCGGCGACAGCTTGTGGAAGCCCGCCGCCTCGCCAACGGCGCGCCCGCTTTCGTTCATGAAGGTCTGAGGCTTTAGCAGCAGCGTGCGGACCCCATCGATGTGGCCCTCCGCCACCTCGCCGTGGAACTTCTTCTTCCAAGGGCTGAAACCATAGGCGCGTGCGATCGCGTCCACAGCCATGAAGCCGATATTGTGCCGGTTGCCCGCGTATTTCGCACCCGGATTGCCGAGGCCGACGAGGAGAAGCATGGGTACACTTGCCCGCCGGAAGCCGGAGAGCGCAAGCGGGAGAGGTCGCCATTGATTTTGGCCATGACATAGCTATAATATAGCTATGAAGGATGTAGCCCTCTTTGACGCCAAAAACCGGCTCTCCGCTCTGGTGCAAGAGGTGATCGATACCGGTGAGGATATCGTCATCACCCGGCATGGCCAGCCAGCGGTGCGGCTGACGCGCGTGACCTCTCGGCCAAGCGGGCAGGAATGGCAGGCGGCGATGGCCGAGCTGGACAGGCTCAACGCCGATTTCGTGAAGCGTCATCCTCTGGCTGGCGAACGGATCGCTTGGGAGACGTTGAAGGCGCAACTCGACGATAAGCCAGCGTGAGTTTGGTCATTGATGCGACAGCGGCGTTGGCGTGGCTGGCGCCGTCGCAAGCGACGCCGGCGGCGCTCGCTCTGCGCAGCGCACTACCCGAGAATTTAGCGGCGCCCTCGGTCTTCCCCGCAGAGGTCCGCAACGCCTTGATCAAGCTGGAACGCCGCGGCCTGGTTGACCCTGATGTGGTGCGGCGAGGACTGATCTTGCTGGACGCCGTCATTGTGACGTCGTCGCCGCCGGAGATGCGCGAACTCGCGAGCATCTACGCGTTGGCGCAGGCTGAGCAGATCAGCTTTTTCGACGCGTGCTACCTTGCCCTTGCCATCAGCGCTCGCGCTCCACTGGCGACGCGCGACGCTGGTCTTATCGGCGCTTGCATACGGCGCGGCGCGCAATTGTTCGATCTTCGCTGAGCCTGAAAACGCAGGCGATCTCGCAATCGCCGCCTATTTCTTGTCAGCGGGCTTTTTCTCTGGCGCCTTGGCGGCGGCCGCATCTGCCGGGGCTGCCTCGGTAGTGGTCACGGCTGCTGCGGCCGGTTCGGCCTCGGCCTTGCGTCCGGCGACGGTGGCGATGGTGAAGTCGCGGTCGCGGATCACCGGTCGGGCGCCCTCGGGCAGCTTTACCGAGGAAATATGGATCGAATCGCCGATATCGGCGCCGGTAAGATCGACCACGATCTCTTCCGGGATCTTGTTGGCCGGGACTTTGAGCTTGATGGTGTGACGCACAACGTTGAGCACCCCGCCGCGCTTCAAGCCCGGGGAGAGGTCCTGGTTCTTGAAGTGGACCACCACGTCGATGGCGATTTCAGCGTTCTCCTCGACCCGATAAAGGTCGATATGGATCGGCTCATCGCTGACCGGGTGGAACTGGACATCGCGCGGAATAACGGGCTGACGCTCGCCGCGATGGTCGATTTCCACCATGTGGGACAAGAACTTACCCGACCGCATCGCCATCTTCACGTCCGCCGACTTGACCTCAATCGGGACCGCGCCGCGGGGGCCGCCATAGAGAATGCCAGGGATCAGGCCGGAATTGCGGGTCGAGCGGGCGCCGCCGGTGCCGGTGCGCTCGCGCTTTTCAACGTTCAATACAATGCCAGCCATGGCCTCTGGGCCCCTTAAGAATTCCGCGGGTTCGGAAAACGGGGCTTCTAGCCGAAGCTTTTGGGGGGAGCAAGGCGGGCGGCGCTTATTAACCAAGTGGGCGCCTGGGTCGGGTAAAACCGGCCCCGGTGGTCAAAACCGCATCTTCCGACGGCAGGCGTGATCTGTCGCTGATCCGCGCCAGCGGATCGACCGCGCGCGTCCTCAACCTCGCCCTGGCGTTCGAACGCTTCGGTCAATCTGAGGATTTCCAGGCCCGACCGCTTTTCCGCAACCAGAAGCTCAACCGAACGCTGATCCTGAAACACGCAGTCCGCGCCCATGAACGACCCCTGTTCGAGCGCCCAGAGCCGCACACCACGAAAATAGTGTTTCCGTTTTCGGCCACCGAGCTCGGCATCGGCGGCACCAGCGTCATGGTGGGGGAACGGAAGTTCGCCCAATTGCTACGCAAGGCCGTCGGCGCGGAAGGCGATCTGGACGACTTCGAGGCCGATTGCGAGCTGCTGACGCTGCTGCACGAACTGCCCTCATTCGATCCTTTTCTGCTGCGCGAGCACTTGAGACGCTCCGGACATGAGCCGGCGCGTTGTTTCTTTGATGTCTCCGACGCCGACATTGCCTCGATGCTGGTGTTTGTGCAGGCCTCGATTACGCCGCTGGTCAGTGCGGCGTTTGGCGCCGCAGGGCGGCGCGCCGAAAAGCTCTCGATGCGGCTCGCGGAAAAATTGATGACCGACGAGAATGCGCAATTGTTGTCGCCGCTACGCGACACCATGCGCCTTTCGATCGGCGAATTTGCCGAGGGTGCGTTCGCCTGGAAGGGCTTTCTATATTACAAGTGGACGCTTAACGATCTGGTCGCCCGTCAAAGCGTTTTTATGACGCGATTGAATGGATGCGCCGTCGATAGCGACGATCGGCGCATCCGCTATGAAATCGACAAGCTCAGAAAAGATGTCCTAGGCCACATTGATCGAGTGCTGACCCGTGGCGCGCAGATGATGCATGTCTACGATAGCGCCTTCATGGCCATGGCGCGAGGCGATCCGAACCCGTTCCGGGATTTTCTGCTCGACGCGCCCGCGCAATTCCTTCCACTCGGTGAAGCGCTTGGCGCGGTTAAGCATATCCATACGTTCTGGAGTTTTCGGTTTCCGGAAAAAACCGCGTTGCGTTTGGAAGCGGAGGAATTCCAAGACGTGCTGCAGGAGTTCGAGCGCATGCTGAATGGCATCCAGCTAGTGCGAGGGATGCCGGCGCAGGATCTTGTGCTGAACTGAAATTGGTTGTCGCGTTAAGGCGTTGGAGTGAGCGCCTCGACGATTGCATCGGCTAGCGCGCGCGCCATGATGGCGAAACAGGCTTCTCCTTCCTCAGCGCTGGCGGCGGCCGGGGCGCCGAAATAAGCATGCGGGCCACCCGCTTCGGCGAATGTCTTGGCGCCCTTGGCGAATGCGTCGGTAAGGCTGGCGGGGTTTTCGGCCAAGCCGAGCGCCGCCGCACGATCCACAAGGTCTGGCCGCTCGGCGAGCACGAGGCTGGTCTCGAACTGGCCGGCATGACAGGCGCCAGAGATGAATTCCTCCGTCAGCGTTTGCGCCAGGGCGCGCCTGGTGAAGTCAGGAAACGCAACGCCCAGGCCAAGCTCGCGCATCGCCTGGGCTACTTCGCGCAGCATGGCGACGTTGGCCGGATCGAAATGCGCATTAGCGAGCCCGATGGCCGCAACGCCCTGGCGCTGTAAGCTGCGGGCGACGTCGAGCATGACCAGTTTCGCCGCGTCGGCGCTAATGCTGATCGTGCCGGGGAAGGCGGCCGCATATTCAGCGGGGGCGTAGCAAAGGCTAGGCAATACCAGAGTGGTTACGCGGCGCTCGCGCAACGCCGCGGCCGCACGTCGCGCCATGCCTTCGGCGATGATCACGTCGGTGTTCAGCGGCAGGTGCGGCCCATGCGCTTCGGTGGCGC
>CXWL01110484.1_pt1 | contig 36727 bp, 35 predicted proteins | sample 590931 | NCBI WGS metagenome assembly CXWL01 (sample SAMEA3498368, study PRJEB10139) | groundwater metagenome | biome: water well; material: biofilm material | place: Germany | collected 2015-04-27
ACATTGTCGGCAACAGCGCGGCCGGCGTCGCCCATGGCGTGCAGACACTGCGCGAGCTGATGCCGCTGCCCGGCGCTGCGGCGCCGGCCCTGCCCGAACTGACGATCGTCGACGCGCCGCGTTTCGGCTACCGCGGCTTCATGCTGGATGTGGCGCGCAACTTCCACGGCAAGGAAACCGTGTTCAGGTGGCTCGACCTGATGGCACGGTTCAAGCTGAATAAATTCCACTTCCACCTGACCGACGACGAGGGCTGGCGCATCGAGATCGCGGGCCTGCCTGAACTGACCACGATCGGCGCCGTACGTGGCCACAGCGCCAGACCCGGCGTGCGCCTGCAGCCGGCCTATGGCTCCGGACCCGATCCGCGTGATGCCAGCGGCAGCGGCTACTACACCCGCGCGGACTACAAGGAGATCGTGCGCTACGCTGCGGCGCGTCACATCGAGGTGATCCCTGAGATCGAGATGCCCGGCCATGCGCGCGCCGCCGTGCAGTCGATGGAGTCGCGCTATCACCGACTGAAGTCAGCCGGCAGCCGCGACGCCGCCCGCTTTCTCCTCAACGACCTGGACGACCGCTCCGAGTACCTGTCGGCCCAGCTGTTCAACGACAACGTCATCAATCCCGGACTCGAGTCGAGCTACACCTTCGTTGAGCACGTGGTCAGGGAGCTGGCGGCGCTGCACCGCGAGGCCGGCGCGCCCATGAAGACGATCCACATGGGCGGCGACGAGCTGGCCAACGGGGCCTGGGAAAAGTCGCCCGCCAGCCTTGCCATGATGCGCAAGCACGGACTCGAGACCAGCGCCGACCTGTGGGATTATTTTTATGCTCGCGTCGACGCCATCGTGCGCAAGCACGGCATGGTCACGTCCGGCTGGGAAGAACTTGCCGCGCGCAAGACGACGTTGGACGGCGCCTCGAAGCTGATCCCCAATCCGCGCTTTACCCGCAACGGCTTCATCGCCTACGTGTGGAACAACACGCCGGGCGCCGAAGACCTGGCCTATCGCCTGGCCAACGCCGGCTACGACATCGTGCTCACGCCGGTGACGCGCATGTACTTCGACATGGCGCACAACGCCAATCCCGAAGAACACGGCGTCAATTGGGGCGCTTACGTCGAACTCGACACGGTGTACGACTTCACGCCGCTCGACATCATGAAGGATGCGCCGGACGCCGCCCGTGTCGGCAAGGACCGCCTGACCGAGTACGGCAAGCGCCGTGTGCGTGGCATCCAGGCCAACCTGTTCTCGGAAACCGCGCGCGATCCGGCCCGCCTCGACTACCTGGCGATGCCGCGCATGGCGGCGCTGGCCGAGCGCGCCTGGGCAGCTGCTCCGGACTGGGCCACGACCTCGGACCCGGCCAGGGCCGCCGCCTTACACCGCAGCGCGTGGTCGGGCTTCGTCAATGCCTTGGGCCAGCGCGTGCTGCCGCGTCTTGACCTGGAAGGCGCCGGGTTGGCCTACCGCATCGCCCCGCCCGGACTGGTGCTCGACAACGGCAGGGTGCTGGCCAACCACGTGCTGCCCGGGATGACGCTGCGCTATACCAGCGACGGCAGTGATCCGACCCCGGCCAGCAGTCCCGTGGCCGGGCCGGTCACCGAGCGCGGCATGATCCGCGTCGCGGCGTTTGACCGCAAGGGCAGGAGAGGGCCGGTCGCCAGCATCCAATCGCGCTGACGCGCCGAGACGGTATGCTGCGTGGTATGACGAGCTGTTCGGATCGTAATTTTTTTCGTGTTTCAACAGAAGTGATCCGGGTGCGGGCGCTGCCGTTGTCCGATCAGGGGCCGCCCCAGCCGCCGGCCAGCGCCTTATACACGACCACTAGCGCTTCCGCCGCACCAGCCTGCGCCTGCGCCAGCCGGTCGCGCGCCGACAACAGCTCGCGCTCTGCATCCAGTACGATCAGAAAGTCGGTCGAGCCGACGTCAAAGCGCTCGCGTGCAATCAAGGCGGCCTGCTCGGACGACACAACCGCGGCGTACAGCAGCGCCGCCTGCTGCTGCGAACGCGTGTAGTGGATGAAGGCGCCCTCGGTCTCTTCGAGCGCAGCAAGCACGGCGCGTTCGTAGTTGGCAGCGGCTGCATCGGCCCTTGCATCAGATGCGGCGATACTGGCACGGATGCGGCCGAAGTCCAACAGGTTCCACACCAACTGGGCACCGAGGTTGTAGGCGTATGACGCGCCCTTGCCAATGTCGCTGGCGTGCGCTGCATTCTGGCCGATGGTGCCACCGAGAGTTATGGTCGGGAACCAGGCGCTGCGTGCCACGCCTACGTTTGCTGCCGCCGCCGCCAAGTTGCGCTTCAGCCAGCTGTACGTCCGGCCGGCGGCGCAAAAGGTTTTCCGGCGTGCCTATGCCGCCCAGGTCGACGACTTTCAGTCCTGGCAAGGGATGCACTACCTGCAATTCGGCATCAAGCCCGGATGGTGGCAAGCCGCATAGTACCGCCAGCCGGTAGCGGGTACGTGCCAGCGCGGACTCGAAGGCAGGCACGGTGGCGGCAGTTGAGTTGACCAGCGCGCGTGCACGCTCTGTATCGAGCGCCGTGCCCCGTCCGGCACCTTCGCGCGCCTCTACCAGTTGCTGAGCTGCCCGCTGGGTTTCCAGCGAAGCGACAGCCACACGCAGCTGCTCCTGCAAGCCGCGCAGGTTGAAGTAGTTGCGCGCCACTTCGGCGGCGATGCTCAACTGGGCGGCGCGATAGCCGGCCGCGCCCGCGAGCACGCCTGCCTGCGCCGCGCGTCGGGCATCGCTCAAGCGGCCGAAGACATCCACTTCCCACAGCACATCGAGCCCGACGGAATAGGCGCTGTCCGTCTTTGGCACGCCATTGCTATCCTTCGCACGCACGCGGGCGGCGCCGGCGCCGACGTTCACGGAAGGCAACATGTCGGCATTGGCAAAGCGGCCGACGGCGCGTGCTTCAGCGAGGGTCGCGGCAGCAGTACGCACGTCAGTATTGGCGTTCAAAGCCCGCTGCACGAGGGACGTCAGCAGCTCGTCCTCAAAGCGCCGCCAGAACTCGGCAACTGGCTCGTCGGTCACGGCCTTATCCGGCGCATTGACAAAGCCTGCCTGCGCAGGCGGCTGGTAGCGCGCGAGCTGCGGCGCGTGGGAACAGGCGGCCAGGCTCGACAACGCGAGCAGGGCGCCTACCCGGCCGAGGAAATATGGCACGCGACTCATGATTCCCCCTTTCTTGGTGGCTGGTCGGCATCGTCAATGCCGGCATGAAAGGGATGGGCAGCGGCCTCAACGGCGCGACGCACTTCGGCCGCGTGTACACGTCGTTTCTCTGTGCCCTTGCGCACCATGCTGTAGAACACCGGCGTCAGGAAAATGCCGAAGAAGGTCACGCCGACCATGCCAGAGAACACCGCGATCCCCATCGCGCGCCGCATTTCACTGCCCGCGCCGCTACCAAGGATCAACGGGATCACGCCGGCGCAGAACGCGATGGACGTCATCAGGATTGGGCGCAAGCGCAGGTGGCAGGCCTCCAGCACAGCCTCGACCATAGGCATCCCGCGTTCCTCCAGCTCCTTGGCAAATTCCACGATCAGGATGGCGTTCTTGCAGGCCAGGCCGACCAGTACCACCAGGGCCACTTGAGTGAAGATGTTCAGGTCCCCGGTCTGCCTGAATGGCGGAAAATGCGATAGCCAGACGCCAATGAGCGCGCACAGGATGCACATCGGCACGATCAGGATGATGGCAAGCGGCAGGCTCCAGCTTTCATACTGAGCGGTGAGTACCAACACCACCAGTACCACTGACACGAGAAGCACTGCTGCCAGTGTGGGGATCTTAATACCGAGACCGGGCAGCGTTACGTCACGGGTCAGGCGGTCCTGGTAGGTCAAATCGGTCCATTCGAAGCCCATTCCTCGGGGAAGGCCGTTGACCATTCTTTCGATCTCGTCTTCCGCCTGGCCACTGGAGAAGCCGGGCTTCGGCGCGCCGTTGATGTCGGCAGCCGGGAAACCGTTGTAGCGCGTGACGCGCGTCGGTCCGAACGTCGGCTGGATCTGCATAACTGCGCCCAGTTGTACCATCTGGCCGGCATCATTGCGGGTCTGTAAGCGCGCGATGCTGTCGGCATTCGCACGGAAGGGCGCATCCGCCTGCACGACGACCTGGTAAGTCTTGCCAAACCGCGTGAAATCGTTCACGTACAGCGAGCCAAGGTTGATTTGCAGCGTGTCGTAAATCGATTGTAGCGGCAGCCCCATTTGCTTGGCTTTGGTACGGTCAACATCAGCGAACAACTGGGGTACATTGATGTCGTAGGTGGAGTATGGCGTCGCAATCGTCGACTCGGGGTTGCCGTAAATCGGCCCCAGCAAGCCCCACACGCTGCCGTATAGCGCCTGCTCGCCCTGGCCGCTGCGGTCTTGCACCATTAGCTTGAAGCCACCGGCCACACCCAGGCCGTCGACAGCGGGCGGCGGAACGACAAAGATGCGCGCACCCTGCAGTTGCTGCATGGCGCCGTTCACTTTGCCCAGGATGGCGTCCTTCGATAAGGCCGCCGATGTGCGCTCCTCGAACGGGGCCAGGCCAAAGAACACAATCCCTTCGTTGGGCGCCGCGGAGAACCCGGCAATCGACAGCCCAGGGAAGCCGATCGAATTCTCGATTCCTGGCACCTTGAGGGCGATATCGCTCATCGCGCGGATTACCTTCTCGGTCCGGTCCAAGGTAGCCCCGGCGGGCAGTTGGGCCACGCCGATCAGGTATTGCTTGTCCGGCGCAGGGACAAATCCGCTCGGCACCGCCGCGAACAACACCGCAGTCAGCACCAACAGAATGCCGTATACACCAAGCGCCACCGACTTGCGTTTCAGGATGCCCTCCACGCCGCGACTGTACTTCTTGCTCTGGCGCTGGAAAAAGCAGTTGAACCAGTGGAAGAAGCGGCCAAACAGCTTGTCCATCCAGATCATCAGCGTGTCCTTCTGTGCATCATGGGGGCGCAGCAGCAGGGCCGCCAAGGCGGGTGACAGGGTCAGCGAGTTGATTGCCGAGATCACCGTCGAAATGGCAATGGTCGCCGCGAACTGCTTGTAGAACTGGCCGGACAGGCCAGGCACAAAAGTCAATGGGATGAACACGGCGCACAGTACCAGGGCGATAGCAACGATCGGGCCACTGACCTCGCTCATTGCCTTGTGTGTCGCTGCGTGTGGCGTCAGGCCGTCCGCAATGTTGCGCTCAACGTTCTCGACCACAACAATTGCATCGTCCACCACGATACCAATCGATAGCACCAGGCCGAACAGGGTCAGCGTGTTGATCGAATAGCCAAGCAACAGCAGCACGCCAAACGTGCCGACAATCGATACGGGCACGGCCAGCAAAGGAATTATCGACGCACGCCAGGTTTGCAGGAAGATGATCACCACCAGCACCACCAGCAACACGGCTTCGACCAGCGTGAGCACGACCTTTTCGATCGATGTCTGTACGAAGCGGGTCGGGTCATAGACAATGGCGTAGTCCACCCCTTGTGGAAAGCTTTGCTTCAGTCGGGCCATGGTGGCGCGCACGTTGTCCGACAATGCAAGCGCATTCGAACCTGGCGACTGGAAGATGCCGATTGCCACAGCCTCCTTGTTGTTCAACAGGCTGCGTAAGGCGAAGGTACTGGCGCTCATCTCTACGCGACCAATATCCTTGACCCGCACGACGGCGCCGGTGGCGGTGTCGCTGCGGATAATGATGTCGGCAAAATCCTCCTCGCCGACCAGGCGTCCCTGCGCATTGATGGCCAGCTGGAACTCCGTATTGTTTACTGCCGGCGGTGAACCGACGACACCGGCCGCAACCTGTGCATTTTGTTCACGGATCGCTTGCACCACATCGCCCGCGGTCATATTGCGTGCGGCGAGTTTCTGCGGATCCAGCCATATGCGCATAGCGTAATCGCCGCCGCCAAAGAACAGCACCGTGCCGGTGCCAGGGATGCGCAGCAGTTGGTCGCGCACATTCAAGTTGGCATAGTTGCGCAGGTAGAGCGTGTCGTGGCTGCTATCCGGGCTGACCATATGCACCACCATGGTCAGGCTGGACGACTGTTTCTCGGTGGTAACGCCAATCTGGCGCACGATGTCGGGCAGTCGGGGGAGGGCGCGGTTGATGCGGTTCTGGACCGCCGTTTCGGCTTGCTCCGGTACGGTACCGATCTTGAAGGTGACAGTGATGCTCATGCTGCCATCGGCTGTCGCCTGGCTCTGGTAATACAGCACGTTCTCCAAGCCATTTATCTGCTCTTCCAGCGGTGCCGCCACCGTTTCCGAAATCACACGGGGGTTAGCGCCGGGGAACTGAGCGCGCACCACAATCTGTGGCGGGGCCACTTCTGGATATTCCGAGATCGGTAGCTGGAAGATTGCCAGCAGCCCGGTCATGAAGATGAAGATCGAGATCACGGTGGCAAGGCGCGGGTGCTCAATGAAATACCTTGAGATGTCCATGGCGCCTCCTTAACCCTTGGCCGGAGCGGACGGGGTGGGCGGCGGGGCGGGGATGGGCATGCCTTTGTCATCCACTTTGAGGACCTGCGGGGTGACGGGGGCGCCGGGGAAGGCGCGCAGCAGGCCGTCCACGATCACCAGTTCGCCTTCCTTTACGCCGTCGACTACTCGCATGCCATCAAGCAGTGCGCCGGGCTTCACTTCGCGCTGCTCGACGATATTGTTCTTGCCGACAACCAGGACCACCTTGCGTGTCTGGTCGGTGGTCACGGCGCGGTCAGCGACCACGGTGGCGCTGTAATTGGCACTGCCGATCAGTTTGAGGCGGACAAACAGGCCGGGGGTGAACAGGCCATCCTTGTTGTCGAACACGGCACGTCCTCGCAGGGAAGCGGTGGCCGGGTTGAGGCGGTTATCCACAAAGTCCATCTTGCCCTGGTGGGGGAAGCCTTCTTCATTGGCCAGGCCGAGGTAGACTACGCTGGGCGTATCACGCGAGGAGGGGCGGGTGCCTTCGCGGGCAGCGCGCATGTATTTGAGATAGAGCGCTTCGCTGGCGTCGAAGTAGGCATAGACGCGGTCGGTGGACACCACTGTGGTCAGAATCGGATCGCCGACGTTGACCAGATTGCCTTCGGTGACATTGGCGCGCGAAGTGCGGCCGTCGACCGGCGCGGTGATATTGGTGAATTCGAGGTTCAGGCGGGCCTGGGTCAGCGCCGCCTCGCCAGCGCGGATTGAAGAAAGGGAATTGGCCACGGCCGCTTTCAGCTGATCCAGTTCTTGTGCGCTGACGCCGCGCACGGCCACCAGTTTCTCAGCGCGCGCCAGTTCAGATTTACTGAGCTCCGACTGAGTGCGGGCAGATTGTAGCTGTGCTTCGGCGCGTGCCACCTCAGCGGCGTAAGGCCGGGGATCGACGGTAAACAGCGGATCTCCCTTCTTGGCCAGTTGCCCCTCCTTGAAGTGGACGCGGACCAGAGTACCTGCCACACGCGCGCGCACGTCCACCGTGCGGGGAGCTTCCAATCGGCCGGTGAATTCATCGAATTCCTGAACCTGACGCTTGACGACGGGCGCGACGGAAACGGTCGGTGGTTGATCGGCATGCTTGGAGGGATCATCGCTCGCGCCGCAAGCTGTCAGTGCAGCCAAGAGCATAAGCGGGACGAGACGTGCGGCTAGAGCATCCATAGCGAGAACCTTCCTTACTGCGTGATACAGCGGATCATCGATTCTTACGGCGTCGCGACCAGCGTATCATAAGATGTGCAACATTCAGGCAACAAACTTCAGGCACCCACTTACCGCTCGATGACCGGGGGAAACTTTCGTCCCGCCATGGTGCAGTTGGCGTTGGCAATCGGCCCCGTCTGAACGGCTGCTTCGACGTTCGTGACAGGACCGAGACCAAGGCAAGCGATACAACCCGCGGGCGATTCCGGTCTAGGGATCGAGCGGATCCCACGGGTCGACGCGCAGCGAGCGCAGCGAAGGGCGGAACTCCAGTTCGTACGGTGACAGGCGGGGACCGACGGCGCCGGGCTGATAACCCAACTCGGCCGGGTTCCGGGCCGCAAACTCGGGGCTTTCGATGTAGCGGCTCTGGCTGATGTTGGCAACGATCAGTGTCGGCTGCTCGATCGGCGCGCCCATGGCAACGAGTCCGCGCGTTACGTTGCGCAGGTTCGTGGTCGTATGGCGAGCGTACGGTTCGATGATGATGCGGTCCGCGGGAACGTTGTAGCGCTCGATGAGCACCTTGCGCATTTCGACGGCCTCGACGAAACGCGACTCTTTCGGATGCACCGCTGCGCCGCTGACGAAAATGAACGCCGCGGTTCCGTCGGCGAAACGGCTGGCCGCCAGCTTCAGGTGCAGCTTGCCTCGAGCACTCATCGCAATCGCCGGATTCTCCGGTCCGACGCCTGGAATGATGATCGCCGTGTACTTGTAGCGCTTCCAGTCGATGCTACGCGCCCGCGCAAACGGTGCCGCGTTAAGACCCTTGTCGAGCGGCTCGAACAGCACTGCGTCAGGCCGTTCGTTGGCGTCGATGAGGGCGATTGCCAGCGGGATGCTGGGATCGAGGCGCATTCCCGGGTCGTTTCTTCCCGCATCGGCCAGCCAGATGGCGTCCGCCACCAACGCTTTGAAGGCCTCGCTGCCGGGCTTTTCGAACGGGCCGTCAATCGTCGGATAGCGCGCTTCGTTGCCAAAACCGTAGATTTGCAGGATGGCGTTCAGGCCACGCAGTTCGCGCGCGACCTGGGCCTTGACCCCGTCATCGAAAATTGGCGACCGCTTGCCGGGCGATGCCGGGACGGCGGCCACGGCGCTCGCCACCGCATCCATTTCTTCATCGTTCCAGGTAGCAGCCAGGAGCAGGCATTTCGGCGCTTGCTGGCATGCATCGATACGCTTTTTCCTGCTGTCCAGCACAGCGGCGAGACGTTCCGGCTGCCGGCCGGCTGGTACGCTGGCCACTGCCGGGAACATGCGCTTCGCCATCAAGGCCCAATGCTGGTCGCGAATCGGGGCGGCGTGGGAAGGAAGTGCGATGGCCAGCGCCACCGCGAGTATGAAATGTTTGCTCATATGTATGAAATATTTGGATGTAGTTACCATGCCTTGCTCACGATCAGGCGAGCGCTGCGCCCGAAGACTGGGCGGCCATAGATTGCCACGTTGCTGCCCTGGCCCGACAGCGTGTCGGTACGTGGGTTACCCTCGGTGAGGCCTTTCGCGTTCGTCAGGTTGTCGCCCGTGAGCTGAACCTGCCAGTCGCCACGCGTCACCGTGACGCCTGCGCCGATCGAGTGATACGAAGGCAGGCCGGTAGCATTGAACAAATCGACGTAGCGCTTGCCGGTGTAGGAATAGGTACCGAACACGTCGACCTGGTCGTCGCCCAGGTTAAAGCTGTAGCTCGGACGGACATTGCCGAACACCTTCGGTTCGCGGACGATCTGGTTGCCGACAACCCTCGACGGATCGGCGCCGGTCGCGCTCACGAAGTTCCGGTACTGCGGATCTTGTATCGTCAGCGATNNACGAAGGAAGCATTCAACGGATCGAACTGCGCGTAGAAGCCGGTGATGTACAGGTAAGAACGGCCGAACGTGGTCTTGAAGCCCACTTCGTACTGGTCGGCCTTGGTCGTCAGCACGAGCGGGTTGACCGACGACGCGACCTGCATCGTCGGCGGCACTTCGAGGTGGGACGCGCGCAGGTAGCCGCCGAACATGGTGGAAAAGTCGTAGTTCGCGCCCACCGTCCAGTTGGTGGTTTTCGGCTTGATTACGTGCTCCTGGCGTTCGCCGGTGAAGGCACGCGTCGTATTGTCGGCCAGCGTCGCCGCGTCGCCCAGGTCTACCTGCTTCGTCAGCAAGGCATAGCCGTCGTAATGATAACGCTCGGTACGCACGCCCGCATCGAGGCGCAGGCGGTCGGATATTTCCCACGTGTCGTTCAGGTACAGCGCGCCCATCGTGGCGTCGACGTCGCCCTGATTCAGCGTCGTGGTGTAGCGCAGCACGCCTTTGTCGGTGACCGATCCGAGCATCGCGCCGGATGCCGAGTAGGCGATGAGGTCGAGGGTGCGCGGCCGGCCGTTCACCTCGATCAGCATGTCGTTGTATAGCGATCGGCTCGTGGCGCCATAGGTGCTGCCGTAGAAGCCTGCTTTCACGTCGTGGTTGCCAAGGCCAGTCTGGAAGTTCCGCGTGAAGTTGATGTCCGCCTGGTTCGAGTAAAAGTCCGACTTGAGGGTACGGAACTGTCCCTGCATGACGAGGCCGGAGGCGGACGCAGGATCGTAGACCTGGGCGCCGTTGGTGCCCGACAGTGCATAGCCCAGGCGTGCCACCGGGCCGAATGCGGCTGTGGAGGCGGAGAGGAAGCCGTTGGCGAAGGTCGTCGCGTCGGCCGGGTTCGACGTCGAATAGAAGGCGTCGAAGTCGAGCTTGCCCTTGGTGAGACCGGCTTTGGCCGATACCAGCCACTCGCCCATGTTGCCCTCGTATTGCAGGCCGATATTGCCGAACTTGAGATGGCGTCCATTGGCCAGGTCGCGCTGGTCGGTCTGGAGCACGCCCGCGCCATCGCGGTTTTTCTGGCTGACGTTGCGCAGCGACGGCGAGTTCATCGTTCCCTTGAAATAGTCGATGTACGGATCGAGGGAAACGGAAGGATTGCGAGGATCGGCCACGGGGATTGGCAGATAAAAGACGTTATGGTCGTTGAGGAAATTGGCGCTCAGCTTCCATGTGCCCGCATCGGTAACACGCTTGATGTTCGCCCGGATCTGCCCGCCGCGATCATTGGGAAACCCGTTGTCCCGATGGCCGTCATCCTCGCGAATGAAGCCGCCAATTGCATAAAAGGTGCGATCGTCGATCTGGCCGGCCTGGTAGGCATCAAGGCGCTTGAGCCCCGTGGTGCCGACGCTCACCTGGGCCTTGCCGCGGGTTTTGGAAGTGCCGGTGACCGTCGTGCTGTTGACGATGGCGGCGGCCTGGCTTGCGTAGATCGGCGCTGGACCGCCGCGCACCACTTCAATGGTCTTCGTCATCAGATCATAGCGGTTCATGCTGTCGCCACGGAAGAAGTAACCGTTGATCTCCGTCATCAGCGGCAGGCCGTCCTGCTGGAACAAGGCGTAGCCGTCGTCGGTGGGGATACCGCGCACCCGCGTCACGTTCTGCACTTCGCCGCCTGTGGCTTCGACTTGAATGCCTGGCAGCTTGCCCAGCAGGTCAGCCATGTTCAGGGGGGCGAGCTTTTGCACATCCGTTTGCGATAGCGCATTCACCGCGTAGGAAACGTCGAAACGCCGTTGCGGACGAGCCGAACCTGTCACCACCACGACCTGGGAATCGGCGACGTCAGCCGGTTGGACTGCAGGGAGCGGCTGTTGCGATGCTACCTGGGCAAATGTTGGCGCTGTCAGCGCGTACAGTGCGCCGATTGCGCAACCTATGCCCAGTGTCGTTCGATTCTTGCTCATGTATTACTCCTGATGGATATGGGACCAACGTCCACCCCGGAATATAGGAACTATTTATGACCGCTTCATTTTTCACTCGTAAAAAATATATTCGGTACGTGCTGAAGTCCCAGTAGTAGTACGTGAAAAAAAACAGTGTGTGCCCACCGGTGCAGGAGGCGTTGAACAGATGTAATATATGCAGCACTCAAATCATTAACCCACAACAGGAGCAATCCATGGCGAAGCTGAATGTCAACGGCACAGTACGCGAATTCGAGGCGGAGGACGATACGCCGCTGTTGTGGGTGCTGCGAGAACAGCTCGGTCTGACGGGCACCAAATACGGTTGCGGCATTGCCGCCTGCGGCGCGTGCACCGTCCATATCGACGGCGAGCCGACCCGCACCTGCGTGCGTCCGGTATCGAGCGTGACCGACAAGCAGAAGATCATCACCATCGAAGGCCTGTCCAAGGACGGTAGTCATCCGGTGCAGAAGGCCTGGGCCGCGCTCGATGTGCCGCAGTGCGGGTTCTGCCAGTCGGGCATGATCATGGCGGCAGCCGCGCTGCTCAAGCAGAAGGCCAAGCCAACCGACGCCGACATCGATGCGGCCATGACCAACATCTGCCGCTGCGGTACTTACAACCGCATTCGCGCCGCCATCAAGGTGGTTGCAAAAGGCGGCGACGCGAAGTCCGCCGGCCTGACCATCCAGCACGTGGGAGACAAAGCATGAGCCGCGCCGACAACGCAGTTCCAGCATCGCCATCGCGCCGCGGCTTCCTGAAAACATCCGCGGCCAGCGCCGCCGGACTGGTGGTGGCCTTTCACGTTCCGTTTGGCGAAGCGCTGGCCCAGGGCGCCTTTGCACCCGAGGTCAATGCCTGGGTGGTGGTGCGTCCCGACGACACCATCGTGGTGCGCATCGCGCGTTCCGAAATGGGACAGGGCACGCTGACCGGGCTGGCGCAGCTGGTGGTCGAAGAGCTCGACGGCGACTGGAGCAAAGTCACCACCGAATACCCGACCCCGGGCGCCAACCTGGCGCGCAAGCGGCCGTGGGGCAGCTTCTCTACTGGCGGCAGCCAGGGCATTCGCGGGTCGCAGGATTACGTACGCAAAGGCGGCGCCAGCGCGCGCATGATGCTGGTGCAGGCCGCGGCCGATGAGTGGAAAGTGCCGGCCGCCGAGTGCATGGCGGCGAACAGCGTCATTACGCACACGCCGTCGGGCCGCAAGACCACTTACGGCAAGGTGGCGGCAGCCGCAGGCAAGCTGGCGGTGCCGGCCGACGTCAAGCTGAAGGATCCGAAGGACTGGAAGCTGGCGGGCAAGCGCCTCGCGCGGCTCGATACGGTGGACAAGACCACCGGCGCACAAATCTACGGCATGGACCTGAAGCTGCCGGGCATGCTCAACGCATCGATCAAGGATTGCCCTGTATTCGGCGGCACGGTCAAGAGCTTCGATGCGACCGAAGTACTGAAGCGCCCGGGCGTGAAGAAGGTGGTCCGGGTGGGCGACAGCGCCGTTGCGGTGGTGGCCGATACCTGGTGGCGCGCCAAGACCGCGCTCGATGCGCTGCCGATCGTATGGGACGAGGGCCCGAACGCCAAGCTCTCCAGCGCCGACGTGGCAGCGACGCTGAAGGCTGGCCTGGACGCGAACGACGCGGTCGTCGGACACCAGAAGGGCGACGCGCGCGCGGCAATTGGCGCGGCAGTGCGCAAGGTGGAGGCGGTGTATTCGTACCCGCACCAGAACCACGCCACAATGGAGACCATGAACGCCACCGTGAAGTTCACGCCGGAGCGCTGCGAAGTGTGGACGCCGACACAAAACGGCGAAGCAGCGCTGGCTGCGGCTTCCGAAGCGTCTGGCCTGCCGCCTGAAAAATGCGAGGTCTACAAGATCCATCTGGGTGGAGGTTTCGGCCGCCGCGGCGCCACCCACGACTGGGTGCGCCAGGCCGTGGCGATCGCCAAGGAGATGCCCGGCATTCCGGTCAAGCTGATCTGGACGCGCGAAGAAGACATGCTGCATGGCCGCTACCATCCGGTCACTCAGTGCAAGCTGACCGCGGGCCTGGATGCCAAGGGCGAGGTCACCGGCCTTCACATGCGCATTTCCGGCCAGTCGATCCTGGCTTCCGTGCTGCCGCAAAATATCAAGGACGGCAAGGATCCGGTCGTGTTCCAGGGCCTGAACGCGCCAGGTCCCGATGCATCGATCGGCTACACTTTTCCAACGCTGCTGGTGGACCATGCGATGCGCAATCCGCCGGTGCCGGCCGGCTTCTGGCGCGGCGTGAACCTGAACCAGAATGCGATCTACCTCGAGTGCTTTATCGACGAAATCGCGCACGCGACCAAGCAGGATCCGCTGGCGCTGCGCCGCAAGCTGATGGCGAACCATCCGAAGCACCTGGCGGTATTGAATGCCGTCGCCGAGCGCGCGGGATGGGGCAAGAAGCCGCCGAAGGGCGTGTTTCGCGGCCTGGCGCAGACCATGGGCTTCGGAAGCTACGTCGCCGCCTGCGCCGAGGTATCGGTCAACAAGGACGGCAAGCTGAAAATTCACCGCATCGTCGCGGCCACCGACCCGGGGCACGCAGTGAACCCGCAGCAGATCGAGGCGCAGGTGGAAGGTTCGTTCGTGTATGGCTTGTCGGCCGCGCTGTACGGCGAGTGCACGCTGAAAGATGGCCGCATGGAGCAGGACAATTTCAACACCTACCAGGTATTGAAGATGGACGAGATGCCCAAGGTCGAGACCATCACGATGCCGTCGGGCGGTTTCTGGGGCGGAGTGGGCGAGCCGACGATTGCCGTCGCCGCGCCTGCGGTGCTGAACGCGATCTTTGCCGCCACCGGCAAGCGCGTGCGCGACCTGCCGCTGAAAAACCATAGCCTGAAGAAGGCATGACAGGGCGGGCGCGGACGTGACTTGCCGTCTCGCCGCTGTGCTGCTGTCCTGCGCCTGCACGCTGGCGCAGGCGCAGGACAGCCTACCCGCACCGCTGACCGAAACGCCGGGCGATGCGGTGCGGGGGCGCGCCATCGTGGCAAACCGCCAGGTGGGACTGTGCCTGCTGTGCCATACCGGGCCGATTCCCGAGGAGCGCTTCCAGGGCAACCTGGCGCCTGATCTTGCCGGCGCGGGCGACCGCTGGACTGCCGGGCAACTGCGCTTGCGGATGGTCGATTCGCGCCGCATGAATCCTGCAACCATCATGCCGGCCTACTACTCCAGGGAGGGGCTGCAGCGCTTGCCCGCCGCCCTGCAGAACAAGACCATCCTGGACGCCCAGCAGATCGAAGACGTGGTAGCGTATCTGCAATCTTTACGTAAGCAGTCCAGCCAATGACATACCTACCCGATTCGCAGCGCCGCAAACTGCTTGCCGCCGGCATCGCGCTTGCCGTTGCCAGCCCTGCGTTTGCCACGCCCGAAGAGATGGCGGCGGCGATCGGCGCCTTTACCGGTGGCGCCGCGCCGAAAGCAGGAAGGGTCAGGCTAGAGGTGGCCGCGCTGGTGGACAACGGCAATGCGGTGCCCATCAGCGTGGAAGTCGAGAGCCCGATGACCGCGGCAGACCACGTGACGGCCATCGCGATTTTTAACGAACGCAATCCGCAGACCGATGTGGTCAGGTTTACGCTGGGGCCGCGCTCCGGCAAGGCGCTGGTGTCGACCCGCATCCGCATGGCCACGTCGCAAAAGCTGACGGCCGTGGCGCGCATGAGCGACGGCAGCTTCTGGTCCAGCAGCGCCGACGTCATTGTGACGCTCGCCGCGTGCGTGGAAGGCGAGACCTGACATGGCGCGCGCAATCATCAACATGCCCAGGACGGCCAGGCGCGGCGAGGTAATCGAGATCCGCGCGCTGATCGGCCATCCAATGGAAACCGGCTACCGGCCAGGTGCCGATGGCGTGGTGCAGAAACGCGACATCATTCGCCGGTTTTCCGTTCGCTATAACGGCGAACAGGTATTTGCGGCCGAACTGCATCCGGCCATATCGGCCAATCCGTACATCGCGTTCCATACCGTCGCGACCGAGACCGGTACGCTGGAATTTTCGTGGGAAGGCGATAACGGCTTCTCGCAAACGGAGACCGCTGTGATCACGGTGGCGGAATGAAGCGCGGCTTCGCTCTGCTGGCCTGCGCGATGGCGCTGAGCGCGGCGGCGGACGAACGCAAATCCGGAACCTTGTTCATGGGCGCCTCTACCCAGGCCATGCAGCGCGACGATACGCAAAATCCTGCCATGTTGTGGGTGGGCGACGGCGAGGCGCTGTGGCAGGCCAAGGAGGGGAAGAGCGGCAAGTCATGCGCCAGCTGCCATGGCGACGCCAAGACCAGTATGCGCGGCGTCGCTGCACGTTTCCCGGCCTTTGACACGCACAGGAGGCTGCCGATCAATCTGGGACAGCGCATCAACCAGTGCCGTGCGGACAAGCAGCAGTTGCCGCCCTGGCGCGCCGAGAGCCGTGAACTGCTTGCCATGGAGAGCTATGTGGCGATGCAGTCGCGCGGCATGCCGGTGGCGCCGCCCCTGGATGCGCGCCTGAAGCAGCCGACCGAGCGCGGCAAGCAGCTGTTCAACCAGCGGCTCGGGCAGTTGAATTTGTCATGTGCGCAGTGCCATGACGCCAACTGGGGCAAGCGGTTGGCGGGCAGCACGATACCGCAAGGGCATGCGAATGCGTATCCCATCTATCGGCTGGAGTGGCAGGACATGGGATCGCTGCAGCGGCGCCTGCGCAACTGCATGAGCGGCGTGCGGGCGGCCGTGCCGCCGTATGGGGCGCTCGAGCTGGTGGAACTGGAGCTGTACCTGGCCGCGCGCGCCAGGGGAATGGCGATGGAGTCGCCGGGTGTGCGGCCTTGAAAGGATGATCATGCGCAATGGATTGTTACTGGTGCTGGCGCTGGCCAGCAGTACTGCGGCGGCGAACGGGCAGCGCTTGTATGCGACGTGCGCGGCGTGCCACGGGACCAATGGCGCCGGCGCCGGGAATGCCTTGCCGGTATTGGCCGGGCAGCCAAAGGATGCGCTGGTAGAGAGCATGCGCGCTTTCAAAGCCGGCGTGCGGCCTGCGACGATCATGCATCAGATTTCGAAGGGCTACACCGATAAGCAGATTGAGGAGATCGCAGTGTACTTGTCGAAACAGAAATGAGCTAATGCGCCATGCGCACGACCACAATAACAGGGGCCTGAGATGAGACGCCGTCAGTTTATCCATGCAGCGGGCACGTTTGCGGCACTCGCGTCCACCGGCTGCGCCAGCATTGTCGGAAAAGCCAAGCCGCACGTAGTGGTGGTTGGCGGAGGCTTCGGCGGCGCGACCGCGGCCAAATATGTGCGGATGTGGAGCGAAGGGGCGATCGACGTCACGATGGTGGAGCCGAACGCCAGCTTTATCTCCTGCCCGCTTTCCAATCTCGTGCTGGGCGGATCGCGCCAGCTGACCGACCTGACGATGAGCTACGCATCGCTGTCGACGCAGCACGGCATTCGCGTGATTCAAAGTACGGCACACGACATCGACCCCGCAAAACGCACTGTTAAAACCGCCGGCGGGCAGGTGCTGCACTATGACCGCCTGATTGTTTCTCCGGGCGTCGACTTTATGTTCGACGAGCTGCCAGGTTCGAGCACCGCGATGCACGCCTGGAAAGCTGGCCCGGCTACGCTGGCCCTGCGCGCCGAACTCGAAAAGATGCCCGATGGCGGCACCTTCGTCATGACCATTCCAGCGGCGCCCTACCGCTGCCCACCCGGTCCGTATGAGCGCGCCTGCCAGGTTGCGCATTATTTTAGCCTGGCCAAGCCGCGCTCGAAAGTGCTCATCCTGGATGCGAACGATGACGTGGTATCGAAAGGCGCGCTGTTCAAGAGGATATGGGCGCGGCGTTATCCCGGCATGATTGAATACCTGCCGCGCTTCAAGACGGTGAGGGCAGAGTCGAATGCGGTGTTTTCGGAGCTGGGCGAACGCGTTGACGGCGCCGTGCTCAATATTATTCCGCCTCAGCGCGCCGGCGCCATCGCCGTGCAAACCGGGCTGGCCGACGTCAACAGGCGCTGGTGCGGCGTGAATTTCCTCAGCTTTGAATCGACTGTGGAGGCCAACGTCCACGTGCTCGGCGATGCAATCCAAACTTCGCCCTTGATGCCGAAGTCCGCGCACATGGCGAACCAGCATGCGAAGGTTTGCGCGGCAGCCGTGGTGGACATATTGGGTGGCCGCGCGCTGGACGCGAAACCGGTGCTCACCAATACCTGCTACAGTTTTGTATCGGACACCGAGGTTATTCACGTGGCGTCGGTGCATGCCTACGATGCGGCGCAAAAGACGCTGATCGTGGTACCGGGTTCGGGCGGCGTATCCGCCGATGCCAGTTCGCAGGAAGGCAGGTATGCCTTCAATTGGGCCCGCAATATCTGGGCCGATACGCTAGGCTGAGAGCGGCGAACGCGCAGCTCGCCGCCGCAGCCCGGGAACCAGCCGTAGTGCCTGCCGAGGTCACCCGACTTGCTTGTAACGATTGATGAAACGGCGGTCGAGGCCCTGCTTCCAGCGCCAGACCCACTTTCCCTGGCACGACAGGGGACCCCAGGCGGCCACAGCGTGTTCATCGCCGGTGCCCAGCAAGGCCAGGTAGCGCCTTTGAGGAATGAACGATTTCAGGTGTCCACCATGCAGGGCGGCCTGCAGGTTGTGCGACAGCACGGGACCCATGCGCACGGCGAACACACCGGCTTTCGGCAGCGGCTGTCCGAAACTGGCGCAGTCGCCCGCGGCAAAGACCTGCGGATGCGACAGCGAGCGCAGGGTGGCGTCAACCTTGATGAACATGGCCCCGTCGTGCGCCAGCCCCGATGCCGCAGGCCAGCCGTGCGCCTGCGCTCCGGTGGCCCACAGCACCACGTCGGCGCCAAGCGTGCGGCCATCGCGGCCCCGGACGCCATCGGCGTCAATGCGCTCAGCGTCGAAACCATCGACGACGCGCACGCCATGCTGCTGCAGCCGTGCTGCCATCCTTCGGGCGGCGCCGGCTGCCAGTTGCGGCAACAAGCCATGTCCCTGGGTCGCCAGCGCATAATCGAAGACGACCTGCGGCGCCCATTGCGCCAGCTGGTGCCTGGCAGCGAGCACGCTCTCGGTGCCGGCCGCACCGCCGCCGATCATGACCACGCGGAAATTCGCGCCTGCGCGCAGGCTGCCGATCTCGACCCGCAGGCCATCCCAGCGCTCCTTGAGCGATGCCAGCGGACGCATCGGCATTACGCGCACACCGTCGCTGACCGGCGGATATGCGGTCGAGCCGATGTCGAGCGACAGCACGTCATAACCGAGCCATTGGCCGCTTGCAAGCTGCAACCGGGAACCAGCCAGGTCGATACCGGTAGCGCTGTCGATCAGTAAGCGCGCACCTGCCATGCGGCACAGGTGGGCAAAGTCGATGCAACAATCTTCCCATCGATAATGCCCAGCAAGCCACCCCGGCACCATGCCGGAGTAGGGCGCCAGCGACTCGGGCGAGACCAGCGTCACGTCGATGTCGCCGCCCTTGCCGCCGGCTAGGTCGAGCAGCACCCGTGCGTGGGCATGGCCGGCGCCGGCCAGTAGCAGTCGTTTCATCGCGAGCTGCGATTCGCGTCGTCGAGAAACTCGATGTCGCCGTACCAGGCAAGCGCGCGGCTGCCCGTATTGTCGGTATCGGTTGCGATCGCCAGCGCGACGACAGCCGGCGCCTCCTCGCCGAAAGCGGCGCGGAAGTCGGCGCGCAGGTCGCGCGTTTCGGTCACCCACTGGCCGGCCTGCGCCTGGCCGCTGCGCACGACGATCATGCGGGCCCGGTCGGTATAGGTATTGGCCTGAATGGTTCCCGCTGGCTGCTTGTTATCCCACACATAGTTGATGGTTGCTGCCGGTATCGGCTGGCCATACAGCGATTCGGCAAGTTTCATTTTCATTCGCGTCGCTAACGGCAGGCGCGCGACGGGATAGTCGAACATCACATACACCCGGGCCGCATAGTCGTCGCCGCTCTTTTGCGTCATGTCGGCGCCGGCCACTGGCGCCGCCACTTTCCATCTCCAGCGCAGCAAGGGGTAGCGCCTGGTGTCGACCCTGATCGTATGGATCAGGCCGGACATCGACTTGTCGGCGTCGGCCCTGATCACGGTCTGGCCGGCATCCTGCGCCAGCGTGTACCGGGTGTCGGCCGCTTTCGGTGCAGGCTTGAGCACCTTCCAGCCTTCAATCGCGGCGCCTGGCGCCATGCGCGAAAAGGCCGGGACGGCAGGCGCCGCGTTAGCGGCGCATGGGGCCTGAGCGAGTACGACCACTACTGTTGCGCGCAGTGCCATCATGCCAGCCACCCTGCCGGAACATGGACCAGGTCCTGCGGTTCGTCAACGTCGTGAAGGACCGGCAGTTCACGCACAGTCAGTCCGAGGGCGGTGACGCGCGCACGCGTTTGCGCCATGACCTTTTCAGTGCTCCAGTCGATCCCTTCGAACAGCGCGGGGGCAGGGCGCGACAGCCCTACCAGTACGTAGCCGCCGTCGCTGGCAGGCGCGAACACTGCGTCGTGGCCATCGAGCGCCTCGGCGGCCTGGCGCACAACGGCAGCATCGAGCGACGGCGCGTCGGTGCCCATCAGGACCACGCGGCGATGGCGCGCGAGCCCGCGGGCAAACGCCTGTTGCAGCCGGTCGCCAAGATCGCCTTCGCCCTGCTGCGTGAGGGTGACGCCAGGTTTGCTGGCTGCCAGTTGAAACTGGGCATGGGTAGCGTCGGGAGAGCAGCACAGCTCGACCGGCCCGACGTGGGACGCGAGCGCGGCTTCGAGTGCATGGACAAGCATTCGTGACGCCAGCCGCGCGGCGGCGGCGTTGCCGAGCGCTGGTGCGAGCCGGGTCTTGGCATAACCGGCCACCGGGGCCTTCGCGAAAATAATCAGCAGGCATGCATCGTTCATCGGTGGTACACCTTTGCAAGGGTTTCTGCGCCTGTGCCGAGCCAGTAGCGCAGGCGCAGGCTCCACATCAGAAAAATAGTGCGCCACACGCCCCGCGTTTCCCAGCGCCGGCCCGAGGTGGTCACGCGCTGTGAAAGGCATAGCGGCGCCGAACGGAATTTCAGGCGTCGTGACAATTCGATGTCCTCCATCAGCGGCTGCGCGGGAAAACCACCTGCGGCGAAGAATGCCTCGCGCCGCACGAAGATGGCCTGGTCGCCGGTGGCAATGCGCGTCAGGCGCGAGCGCAGGTTCATCATGGCGGCGATCACGGCGAGCATGTGCGAGCGGCCCGTGATCTCGACATCAAACCGTCCCCACAGGTGCTTGCCGCCCTCCAGCCCCTGCAGCACGAGCAAGTCTGCGCCTGGTGGCAACAAGGTGTCGGCGTGCAGGAACAGAAGGACGACGCCGTGGGATGCCGCCGCGCCGGCGTTCATTTGCCAGGCGCGGCCGCGCGGGGCGCACACCACTTGATCGGCCAGTGCACTCGCAAGGGCCACGCTGGCGTCGCTGCTGCCGCCGTCGGCGACGATCACTTCAGCGCCGCGTGCGCGCATCGCCGCAAGGGCGCGCAAGGTCGATTCGATGCCGGCCGCCTCGTCCAGCACGGGCACGATGATCGACAATGGACAGGCCGGAACGTTGTGGTCCATCTCAGGCAGCCCTGCGCCAGCGGTGGAAGCGCGCGGCAAACGCCAGCAGCCGCCGCGGAGCATGCGCGCGTTTCCACTCGCCGGCCGCATACTTGTTCGCTTCGGACATGGTCGGGTAAATGTGGATGGTGCCGAGGATTTTGTTGAGCCCGATCCCGTGCTTCATCGCGAGCACATACTCGGCCATCATTTCGCCGGCATGCGCGCCGACGATCGCGGCACCCAGTATCTTGTCGCTGCCTTTTTTCGTGATCACCTTGACGAACCCTTGTGCTACCTCATCGGTGATGGCGCGGTCGAGCTCATCGATGCCGTACTTCGTGACTTCAAATTCGAGACCTTGTTCGCGTGCTTGCGCTTCCGAGACGCCGACCCGGGCAGCTTCAGGCGCGGTGAAGGTGCACCAGGGGATGACGGTGTAATCGGCCTTGAAGCGCTTGAAGCCGCCGAACAGTGCGTTGACTGCCGCGTACCAGGCCTGATGGGCGGCGGTATGCGTGAACTGGTATGGGCCTGCCACGTCGCCGCAGGCATAGATGTTCGGATACAGCGTCTGCAGGTAAGCGTCGGTCTCGATGGTTTTCTGCGGCCCGATCGGGATCCCGAGTTCCTCCAGGCCGAAGCCGGCGGTTCTTGCCACCCGGCCGACCGCGCACAGCAGCGCATCGAACGGCAGCTCGCTTTCAGCGCCGTCATGGCAGACGATCAATCGCTTGCCGCGACCGTCCGCCGCGCAGCGAACGGCTTCATGTCCGGTCAGGATGCGGACACCGTCGGCCGCCATCGAGCGCGCGACCAGTTCGGCCACGTCCTCGTCCTCGCGCGGCATCAGGCGTGCGCCTTTTTCGACCTGGACCACGCCTGAGCCCAGCCGTGCGAAAGCCTGGGCCAGTTCGCAGCCAATCGGGCCGCCGCCCAGAACCACCAGCCGCTTGGGCAGTTCGCGGATTTCCCACAACGTGTCGGAGGTGTAGTAACCCGTCTCCTTCAGGCCCGGAATCGGCGGGACGAAGGCCTGCGCACCCGTGGCGATCACGATCGCCCGCGTCGTCATGCGCTTGCCGTCGACTTCGACCTCCCACGGCGACACGATCTTTGCAGTGCCTTGCACGACATCCACACCGAGTCTGGTATAGCGCTCGACCGAATCGTGCGGGGCGATTGTCGCGATCACCCGGTGCACACGGTCCATGACATCGGCAAAATCGAACTCCGGGTCGGCCTTGCCGATGCCAAGCGCTTTCGACTGGCGCGCCTGTTTGACGAAGCCCGCCGTCCGGATCAGCGCCTTGGACGGCACGCAGCCATAATTGAGGCAGTCGCCGCCCATCTTGTTGCCTTCGACCAGCGCGACGCTGGCCTTGGTTGCCGCCGCAATGTAGGAGGTGACGAGGCCCGCCGCCCCGGCCCCGATCACCACGAGGTTGTAGTCGAACCCGGCGGGCTTCCGCCACTTCTTGTAGACCCTGCGCGCTTTGAACAGGTCGAGGATCTTTTTTCCCGCCAGCGGCAGTACGCCAAGCACGACAAACGACGCCAGCACTGTCGGGGACAGGATGCCGGACAGCCTGTCGATCCGGGCCAGTTGGGTACCGGCGTTGACGAACGCGATGGTTCCGGCCAGCATTCCGAGTTGGCTGACCCAGTAGAACGTGCGGACAGGAATGGCGGTCAGCCCCATCACGAGGTTGACGAGGACGAAGGGAAACAGCGGCACCAGCCTCAGTGTGAACAGGTAGAACGCGCCGTCCTTCTCGACGCCTGCGTCAATGGCGTCCGCGTTTGCCTTGAAATGCGAACGCACCCAGTCGCGCAAGAGGTAGCGCGACGCCAGAAAGGCGAGGGTGGCGCCAATTGTCGAGGCGAAGGAAATAATCAGCGTTCCGGCAACCAGGCCGAACAGCGCGCCTCCGGCGAGCGTCAGGATGGTCGCGCCGGGCAGCGACAGCGCGGACGCGGCGACGTAAATAGCGAAGAAGATGCCGATGGCCTGGACCGGCTCTGCTGCGTAATATGCCTGGAACGACTGCTGCTTCGCCTTCAGGAAGTCGAGCGTGAAGTACTGGCCGGGGTCGAACACGACATAGGCAACGGCCGCCGCTGCGATCAGCGCGAGTGCGGCGAGCCGCGACCTGTTCATGCGAGCGCGCCGCCGCAACTGCTGCCCTGGCCAGCCGTGCATCCGTAGCAGTGATCCGCGATCGCAATGGGGCCGCCTTCGGTATTGTGCAGCAGCAGGTCCTCGAGGTGCGGGCGCGGGTTGTCGCCGATTGGCGCCGCCATGCCCAGCATCTGGTTGAAGTCGCAGTCGTACAGGTAGCCTTTCCAGTCGACGCTGACGATCGTGCGGCACATCACGCTGTCCAGGTTTTTCTCCAGGTAGTTCGCTTTCAGCAGGTCCATGTATCCGGCAAACTGGCCTTTCGACACGAGCGTCGAGCCGAAGCGCTGGATCGGCATGTTGGCGATCACGAACAACTGATTGAAGACGATGCCGAAATGCGCGCCGAGTTCCCGCTTGTAGTCGGCTTCGAGCTGCTGCTGGCCGGGCGGTAGCACCGGCCCCTGCGGGTTGTACACCAGGTTCAGGACCAGGCCGGTGCCAGGTTTGCCGTATCCCAGCGCGTTCAGCGCCTGTAATGCGGCAATGCTGCGATCGAACACGCCGTCGCCGCGCTGCTTGTCGACGTTGTCCTTCGAGTAACAAGGCATGGATGCCGTCACTTCCGCACCTTCAGCGGCCAGGAATTCGGCCAGGCCTTCGTAGCCCGGTTCGGACAGGATGGTCAGGTTGCAGCGGTCGATGACCCTGACGCCCAGCGCGCGCGCACTCTGCACCAGGTAGCGAAAGCGCGGGTTCATCTCGGGCGCGCCGCCGGTCAGGTCAAGCGTGGCCAGGCCCTTTTCGGCGAGCACCCGGATCACCGTGTCGATGGTTTGTTCGTCCATCATCTCGGTGCGGTTCGGGCCCGCGTTGACGTGGCAATGGACGCAGGTCTGGTTGCATGTGTACCCAAGATTGACCTGCAGGGTGTCGAGCGCCTTCCGGCGCAGGCCCGGAAAATCGGTTTTGCGAAGCAGGGGGAGGGTGGCGTGCATCTTGGATCCTGTGGTAAACGTAAAGTTCGACGCGGGCACTAGCGCTGCAGCACCGCGATCCAGTCGCGTTGCCTGTCGGTTAGCGCCGACTGGGGCGTGAGCATTGCGTACTGCAAAGCGCTACGCGTTTCCGGCTCCTCGGCCGGCCGTTCATCGGCGAGCACGGACTGCAGCAGCCGCAGCACCGTATCGAGGCTGCTTTTGTACAAGCCGAAAATTTCGGTCGCCTTGACGTGTTTCGCCGGGTCATCCATCCAGCAGTCATAATCGGTCGCGATGCCGATGGTGGCGTAGCCCATCTGCGCTTCGCGCGCCAGGAACACCTCAGGCACATTGGTCATGCCAACAAGGTGGCAACCGGTCTGGCGCAGGAAGTGGCTCTCGGCGCGCGTTCCCAATCGCGGCCCTTCAACACAAGCGTAGGTCACGCCGGTATGGAGCTTGATGCCGAGTGCAGACGCGTGGCCTGCGACCCAGGCCACCAGAACGCCGCTGACGGGATTCGCCGTCGAAACATGGACTGCCACCCCATCGCCAAAAAACGTCTGGGCCCGGCGCCCGCGCGTCCAGTCGAAATACTGGTCTGGCATTGCCAGGTCTCCCGGGGCGATTGATTCGTCGAGGCTGCCGACTGCCGAAATTCCCAGGATTTGGGTCGCACCCAGCGATTTGAGCGCAAAGATGTTGGCGCGGTAGTTCACCTCGTGCGGCAGGTGCTGGTGACGCTCCCCGTGCCTGGCCAGGAAAAGGATGTCGTGGTTTCCCATTCTGCCGCGTACGACTGGAGAAGACGGCGCGCCAAAAGGCGTGGCCACGTCCACGGTGTCGGTTATTTCAAGCTGGTCCAACTGGTAGATCCCGGTACCGCCAATGATTGCGAGCATGTTTTTTTCCGTTGGATGAGGGACGATGGAGCAGTGTCTAGGCCGTGCCGATGCGTGTTGCCAATAAGTTCGCGAGTACAGGCAGCCGGTCGGCATCATTGGTGACGACGCCGAGTTGTAGGTTCAAAACCTAACACGCAAACAAGAATATGTCTCAAACGGTGTGCGCCCCAGCGTGGCTCGATTCGGCACCGGGCGTAAATTTGAGTTGCCGACCAGCTGGCCCGATCGGGTTATGGGCCCGGAGAGCACCTGGCCGATTTGCTTGTGAATTGCGGCCCGAGGTCTCTTCTTCAGGGTGCGCGCCTGCAATCCACTGGCACTACCACGACGGCGGCGCGGCTGACCTGGCAGCGCCACCAGCGACTCCGCGCTAGGAGGATTCGTTAGCAAGAAACAGGTTTCGCGCCGGGGTGGTCCAGCGGACACTGAACTTCCTTACCCATCCGGAGCTGGAATGCAGCAAATTGACTATAAAATTCTCCCTGTGCGCGACGATTTTCTCGCGCGCGCGCGCAGCGAAGGTATCGACGATCTCGGCCAGCCGGTCGAACGCATGTTCGCAACTGGGGGCGAGCCCTGCCGCGATAGCTTTCGGCGCGCTGAAGCAGGCGAAGCGCTGATATTGGCGAGCTATTGCCCTTTCCAGCATGCCGGCCCGTACCGGGAATACGGCCCGGTGTTCATTCTCGCGCAAGGGGACGCCAGCGTAACCCCGCCTGCCCGGTTGCCGCTCGATGGCGTCCAGCCCTACCTTGGCTCCAGTTTCGCATTACGCGCCTATTCGCGGTCCGAGCGAATTGTAGGCGCTGTGCTATCCACGCCACGCGAGGCAGCAGAGCATCTACAGCGCCTGTTCGAGGATAGCGGTACGGACTTCGTACTCGCGCGATTTGCCGCCTATGGATGCTACGCGTTGCGAATCGAGCGCAATATTTGTCCATAAAGCCCGCGAGCGTGTGCCATGATGGCGTCATCAATGCTATTTCATGGGCGGCATTATGGACAAACCATATGTACCTATCTCCTGCGAGATTCACGATGAATTCCTGGCTCTGGCCAGCCTTCGCCGCAGCTGTGAGCTGACGGTGGTGCTGGCCGATGGGAGCGAGGAGAGGGTGAACGGGTTGATCGCGGACGTCTACGCGCGCGAAGGCGCGGAATACCTGCAATTGCGCGATGGCCCCACCTTCCGGTTGGACCAGATACGCGCGCTGAATGGCAAGCCGCTGGTTTAACAGCCAACACGAGGGCGCCTCGGCGCTGCGCTATTTGCGCAGGGACTTGGCCAGGTTGTTGCGCAACTTGAGCACGGCGTCGCGCGTGTCTACGAACTCTGCCGAAGTCAGGCCGCTGGCTTCGTAAAGCTGGGCGCTGTACGCCCGCTCGCGCAGGGCGCGGCCTTCCTTGGTGAGGCTGACCATCACCTGGCGCTCGTCCGCGCTGTCGCGTTCCCGGGTCACATAGCCCGCGCTCTCCAGCTTCTTCAGGATGGGCGTGAGCGTGTTCGATTCCAGGAACAGCTTCTCGCCCAGCCCGCTTACAGTCTGGTTGGCCTCCTCATACAATGCCACCACGGTGATGTACTGGGTATAGGTCAGTCCCAGCGCATCCAGGAGTGGCTTGTACGCCTTGCCAAAAGTGAGGTTGGCCGAGTAGACGGCGAAGCACAGGAAGTCCGCGAGGTTCTGCGCTGCCGGCTGAGGCGGCTTGCTTGCTTTGCTAGCTTTGGTCATGATGAGTTTGTTGCTCGCGCGGTTGGGTGTCGCCACTTTACCACGCGGATGCGATTCAATCGGATCAGCCGCGTTGCGGCAGTTTCCATTCGGGCCGCACAAAGTGGCAGGTGTAGCCGTTGGGGATGCGTTCCAGGTAATCCTGGTGTTCCGGCTCGGCTTCCCAAAACGCGCCTGCCGGCGCGATCTCAGTCATCACCTTGCCGGGCCACAGGCCGGAAGCGTCGACGTCGGCCACGGTGTTCCTGGCCACGCGCTGTTGCTCATCGTCCAGGTAGAAGATCGCGGAGCGGTAGCTGGCGCCAAGGTCGTTGCCTTGGCGGTTGGGTGTGCTCGGGTCGTGAATCTGGAAGAAGAACTCCAGGATCTGGCGGAAGCTGATTTGGCTCGGATCGAACACGACTTCGAGCCCTTCGGCGTGCGTGCCATGGTTGCGGTACGTAGCGTTGGGCACGTCGCCACCCGTGTAGCCGACGCGGGTGGACAGCACGCCGGGTTGGCGGCGTAGTAGCGCTTGCATGCCCCAGAAGCATCCGCCTGCAAGGATGGCGGTTTCAGTTTGCACTGTCATAGTCATTCTTTCATTTTTGTATGGGTCGATGGTGCACGCGAACGCGCACCGGGTTAAAGCACATTATGCCGTGGTGACGCTCAGCGCAACGTCGATGTTGCCGCGCGTCGCTTTCGAATACGGGCAGATGGCATCGGCGGCGTGTGCGATCTCGGTCGCCAGGGCGAAGTCGAGGCCAGGTACCACCAGGTTGATACTGGCCTGGAGGTAGTAGGCACCGCCACCGAGGCCCAGATCGACTACAACTTCCAGTGCTGTATTGCCAGGCAGCGTTACCTTCTTTTCCTTGGCAACGATGCCAACCGCGGCAATGTAGCAGGCCGACCAGGCGCCTGCAAACAGTTGCTCCGCAGTTGGGTGCGTAGCAACGTCATCGAACGCATAGGCAGGCGCGGCGCTGTTACCAGGAACAGACAGATTGATGTTCACATTGCCTTCGTGGTCGCCCGCGATGATGCGGCCGTCGGCTGAAGTAGTGCGGGATTTTCCGGTTAACAGGACTTTTTGGATTTTACTCATGATGATTTCTTGATCAGATAATTAAAGTGCGAACTATTTGGTCGCATGCGATATATTTGTGACGCCGCTGAATTACGAGGTGACGACGTCCAGGGCCACGTTGATGTTGCCGCGTGTTGCTTTCGAATACGGGCAGATGGCATCGGCGGCGTGCGCGATCTCGGTCGCCAGGGCGTGATCGAGGCCGGGCACGATCAGGCTCAGACGGGCCTGAAGGAGGTAGGCGCCGCCACCCAGGCCGAGATCGACTTCGATATCGACAGCGGTGTTCGCTGGCAGGGTGATTTTCTTTTCCTTGGCCACGAGCCCCACTGCGCCCATAAAGCAGGCCGACCAGGCGCCAGCAAACAGTTGCTCGGCGGTCGGGTGCGGTGCTACGGCATCGAACACAAAGACGCGGGCGGCGCTGTTGCCGGGGACGGACAACTCGATGTTCAGGTTTCCTTCGTGCTCGCCAGCGATGACGCGGCCGTCTGCGGAAGTGGTGCGGGTTTTTCCGGTCAGCAGGACTTTTTGAATTTTGCTCATGGTGAACTCCTAAGTGGTTGATGTTGATCGCATGCGATTTAGTCTTGCGCGATGAAAGGAGTATAGCGACTTCAAAACGGATGTCAAGCGGTTGCGATCAAATCGCATGCGATATTTAATGATCGGGTTTGGCAGATCTCGGCGCGCCACAGCGCTCCCGTCGCGATCTGGCCTCCTCGGCCATTGCTCCTCGGACACTGACGTTGGCCGCTAGCGTAAATGCCGAACAGGCGCGTGCACTCGTCCAGCACAAGGAAGGCTGCGGTGTAGTTGGCCTTGAACAGGTCGCAGCAGCTCGCTTGGCGGCCTGGCCAGCGATCAAAGGGTCCCCATCGTTCCTGCCTTGGCGGGTCCCGATAACACCTTCTAGCCGTCACCCCGTCGCATCGTCATCGTTGCCAGGCCCCGCCGAACCGCCGCGCCGCGATGGCGCGGCATCCGTTCGCAGCCAGCGCGTTGCATCGACGGGACGGCAATACAGGCACATTTCGTTGATTGCGCCCCAGAACTTGCGAGCCTCGGCGGGATCGGAAGGAACCCGGAACCCCAGTTGCTGCGCCAGCGCCGGGAGGTACAAGTCGAATGAGGTTTTGACCTGGTCGCCCCAGCTGACGGCCATGGCGAGCGCGCCACGGTAGCTCAGCCAGGCAAGCAGCGTGGCGCTTGCCCAAGCGGCGTAGGCCGTGCCCTTCAGGGAACTGAAGCCGTGCCAGCCGAACGTCGTCGACCACGCTGCGGCCGGGCCCATTACGATTGCCAGCGCCGCCGATAGCAGCCACAGGTTGACGAAGAAATCGACCCGCGAACGGGCCTCCGCGATCGCGGCATGGGCCTCCTTATCCATCACGCCCTGCAGCCTGAGCCAGATTGGAATACTATCGACGCCGTACACGACATACGGATAGGTTTCGAAGGCGCGCACCCTGTTGCCGAACCGGGTTGGCAGCAGCAACGCCTCTCGGTCCGGAAAGTCGGTCGCCAGTTCTCGCAAGCCACGCAAGTAGTCCGTCCGAGCCCGTGCGACGGCGGCGGGGTCTGGCTGGTCGAACTGCGCTTCTGCCGCATCGACCCGCCGGTTGGCATGCTGAAACCGCAAGCGTTCGTTCTGCAACCAGATGGCCGACTTGAATGGGCCGATGTAGCCTTCCATCGCCCGGTAGATCCAGTAGTTGAACACAACCAGGATGGTCGCGCCGACCCACGCTGAGAATAGCAGCCCTACCGCGGTGGCGGTCGTCTGTTCCAGGCTGCCGGTAAGGGTGCTCTCGACGAATTCCCGCCCGCCCAGCAGGAACGCGGCAGCAAGCTGGAAGAGCAGCACGGGAAGGCCAAAGCCGATCAGGAATGCACGGTCCGCAAGCTTGGGTAGGCTGGCAAACATAGCGTACTAGGACTTCGGACGGCGCGGTGGCAAATCGTTCGGGTCGGGCTCGGAGACGGGATCGCCCGGCAACGACGTGCCGGCTAGCTGATCCAGGTCCGTCGTACCATGGTACTTGGCGTCGCCGGCGACTTTCTCGCGCAGCCAGTCGCCAGCGTCGTCAACGTCGTCAACATCAGTCGGCACCGCCGTACCTGCTACGGTACCCACGAGAACGTATTGCTCGGTGATAGCGTCGGCACCGGGGTACTGCGCAACCCGCGACGCAAGCGCGACCAGTTGGACGCGCCAGCGACGCAGCTCGTCCAGGCTCGTGCCCTCGGGGCCATGCACTGCAGCGTGCACTTCGGAGTAGAGCTGCTCAGCCTCATGCGTTATCTCGGCATAATCGCTGTCGAATGCCCGCGGTTCACCCAAGGTCGCGATCAGCGCATCAAGGTCATTTAGCAGGTCGATCAGCGATATGTTCATCCCGGTGCCTCCCAAAGGGGCAGATCAAGTCATGCCGAGCTTCAGTTTACTCGCTCGGCGCCAGCGGTGGAAGGGAATGAATGAGCTTAATTGCGCTTGCCCGGGCCGCCCGAAAGCGGGTGTTGGGTGAACCAGACGAGTGTTCATTCCTTGCGACTGTCCGTTCCTATGCAAACAGGGGGGCGACCGGGTTTCTTAGCGGAGGTGTGAGAATGTGTGAGCCACAAATAAAAAATCGATGCTAGCCTTGCGTGTATGGACGCTAACCGACAGGCTCNNGAAAACAACGACGAGGACGCTAGCGCAGCTCTTGTCGAATCAGTAAGTTGATTGTTCGATGGGCCGGAGGGGAAATAGGGAGAGGATTCAGGCTCCGGAATCCAGCGCCCTGGCGTCCTGGATCAGCAGGCGGCGCGCAGCAGCCCGGGCGATCAGGATGGCGGCGGCGAACATGACCGTGGCGACCGCATAGGTCAGGTGCATGCCGGCGGCGATCGCCGAGGGTGCGGCGCGCGCCACATCGGCCGCGCCGACGCCGTGTGCGAACAGGGCGCCCATCAGGGAGGCACCGGAAATCAAACCGAGGTTGCGCGACAGCGTCAGCACGCCGGAAATCACGCCGCGCTGGTCTTGCGCCACGTTCGCCATCACGGCAGTGTTGTTGGCTGCCTGGAACAGCGCATAGCCGCCGGTAATGAGGACGAGCGGACCGACATATCCTGCCACGCCCTGGACAAGCGGGGGGAGCGCCAGGCAGAGGGCGCCCACGGCCATGACATACACCCCGGTGCGGGTAATCGCGCCGTGACCGAAGGCATCGACCAGCCGTCCGGCCGGCATGCCCATCACGGCCGCAACGAGCGGGCCGGCCGACATGGCAAGCCCGGTGGCGGCGGCCGACAGGCCAAGGGCGCCGGTGAGGTAGAACGGTCCAACAACGAGGGTAGCCATCACCACGGTGGCCACCAGCGCACTCATGGCAAAGCTGGAACTGAAATGCGCGTCACGCAATATGGACAGCCGGAGCAAGGGCGCCGGCGAACGCGCTTCGACCCGCACGAAGAGCAGCGCGCCGGCTGCCGCCACCAGCAGCAAGACTGCATTGACCGCGCCAAAGCGGCCCCGTCCGAGCGTCATGGCGGTGGCGTAGACGCCCAGCGTCAGCGCGAGGACCAGCGTGCCGAGGTGGTCGAACGATACCGCTGCCGCGCGCGTGGGGGCCGTACGCGGCAGGCTCAGGAACGCCATGGCGAAGGCCAGCAAACCGAGCGGAACGTTAACCAGGAAAATGGCAGGCCATCCAAGCCAGCCTATCAGCAAGCCGCCCAGCGAAGGGCCGAGAGCGGTTCCGGCGGCCGACATGGTCGCGAGCAGGCCCATGGCGCTGCCGGTTCGGTTGTTGGGAACGGCTTCGGTGACGAGCGCCAAAGTCAATGCCATCATGACAGCCGCGCCGAGGCCCTGTACGGCCCGGGCCGCTACAAGGAGCGGGAGCGAGGGCGCAAGGGAGCACAGCGCGGAGCCGGCAACAAATAGCAAGATCCCGCCCAGGACCAGGCGCCGCCGTCCAACGAGGTCGCCCAGCCGTCCGACACTGACGAGGGAAGTCGAAATCGCCAGCAGGAACGCGAGGACGACCCACTGGACCTCCTGGAAGGAGGCGTCGAAGGACTGTGCCAGCGTCGGCAGGGCAATGTTTGCGATGCTTATGCCGAGCGATGGCAACAGCATCGTCAGCGATAAACTGGCCAGGGCCATGGCCGAGTTCCTGCGCTGTGTGCTGCCGGCAGCGCGCACGGGTAAGTGGTCTTTCATCCTGGCGTCCCTATGTTGGTGATAGCTACATCGTAGGCGGCAGGATGAGCTGGCGGAAGGCGCATCAGTTGCAGTATATTCATGCATCAGACGCCACTTCACGCGCAGGCTAACCATGACCGCACCCGATCTCAACCTACTGATCACGCTCGACGTACTGCTGGCCGAAGGCAGCGTCGCCAAAGCTGGGCGGCGATTGAACCTGAGCGCCTCGGCGATGAGCCGGGCCCTCGCGCGCCTGCGCCAGAGCACCGGCGACCCGTTGCTGGTGCGCGCGGGGCGCGGGCTGGTTCCCACGCCGCGCGCCCTCGAGTTGCGTGAACGCGTGCGCCAGGTGGTGTGCGACGCCGAGGCAGTGTTGCTGCCTGCTGCAACGTTCGACTTGCGCGAAGTTAAACGCACGTTCACGTTGCGCACCAGCGATGGCTTCGTCGAAAATTTCGGGGCCAGGATCTTGGCGCGCGCGGCCCACGAAGCACCGGGTATCCGGTTACGGTTTCTCCAAAAGCTCAGCAAGGACAGCACGCCACTGCGCGATGGCAGTGTCGACCTTGACACGGGTGTGATGGGGGAGGAGACCGGTCCCGAGGTACGGCTGCGCGCGCTGTTTCGCGACCGCTTTGTCGGCGTGGTGCATCCTGGGCATCCGCTTGCCCAGGGCGAGGTCACGGTGGCGCGTTATGCCGAGGGCTGGCATGTTCTGGTTTCGCGCCGGGGATCCGATACGGGCGTCATGGATGCCCATTTGCGCGCACTGGGCTTCGAGCGCACGGTGGGCACCACAGTCAGCGGCTTTTCCGCTGCGCTCGCGCTGGCGCGCGGCGCCGATCTGATTGCGACGGTGCCCGAGCAGCATACGCACAGCCTGCGCGCCGGCATGTTTTCCTTCGAATTGCCGTTCCAAAGCGAGCCGATCACGGTGTCCATGTTCTGGCATCCGCGTCTTGACGCCGATCCGGCCCATCGCTGGCTGCGCGCCTGCGTGTACGAGGTCTGCAATACATCGCATCCCTAGACTGCATTGTTGACCTGCCTGATTTTCCGGTCGGGAGCGAATTTATGAGGATGGAAGCAACAGCCTGTAGCCGACTGCAGTTTCAGTGATCAGATACTTGGGCTGGGCCGGATCATCTTCAAGCTTGTGCCGCAGATGGCCCAGGTATATACGCAAGTAGTGGCCATTCTCCGTGTTCGATGGCCCCCAGACAGCGCGTAGCAGATGCGGGTTTGTCACGACCCTTCCGGCGTGCGCGACCAAAACCGCAAGCAGCCTGTACTCTGTTGGAGTCAGGTGAACGTGGTGCCCCGCCTTCGTCACCCTGCGCACCTTGAGGTCGACGACGACGTCGCCGAACTTGAGCACGCCGTCGTCCCCGCTGCCTGACTTGCGGTTGCGACGAAGCGTCGCCCGGACCCGCGCGAGCAGCTCGCCCACGCCAAACGGCTTGGTCAGATAGTCATCCGCTCCCGCATCGAGTGCACCGATCTTGTCGGCTTCATTGGTCCTGGCCGACAGCACAATAATTGGGACGGCGGACCATTTCCGTACATCGCGGATAAAGTCGACTCCGTTGCCATCTGGGAGCCCGAGGTCCAGTACGATCAGTTCCGGCTTCCGGGTTCCGGCATCGATCAATCCGCGCTGCATGGTTTCGGCTTCAAACACCTGCCAGCCTTCTGCCTCAAGGGCGCTGCGGACGAAGCGCCGGATGTGTGGTTCGTCTTCGACGAGCAATGCCGTGGGGGATGTTTCAGTCATGTTCAGGTTCCAGGCGATTGACCTCAAGATCAGGCATCTCCGGCGGCGTGCCTAATGGGAGCGAGAACACGAAGGCTGCCCCGCCCTCGGGTGAGACACCCGCATCGATTTTTCCGCCATGCGCTTCGACGATCGCACGGCATATCGCCAGGCCCAGTCCCACGCCCGGCTTGGCGGACTCGCGCTCTCCGCGGACGAATTTTTCAAACAGCGCTTCTTCGCGCCCGGCAGGGAGGCCTCTGCCGTTATCGTAAACGATCACATTGACCGCGTTCCCCACAAGCTTGGCCGCGATCACGATACGCGAACCTGGCGGCGTGTACTTGGCGGCATTCTCGACGAGGTTGCACAAAACCCNNTGACCGACGAACCGCTCGCGCGCAATGCGCTTCCCACGACTTCCTCCAGCGCGTACCACTGCAGGTTGAATTTGATCTCGCCGCTTTGGATGCGCGCCATGTCCAGCAAGTTCGACACGAGGGCACTCATCCGCAGGGACTCCTGGTTCAACGCGCTTGCCATATCGCGCTGGTGCTTCGCGAGCGCTGGCCGCGATTGTACGAGCGATTCCGACAGTCCGACAAGCGAAGTCAGTGGGGTACGTAGGTCATGCGACAGGGCGGCCAGCAGCGAATTGCGCAAGCGCTCGGATTCCATGCTGACCAGGGCGTCCTGCGCAACGTCGATGTAATGTACCCGTTCCAGCGCGATCGCTGCCAGCGCTGCGAATGTGTCCAGCTGCTGGCGCTGTTCGGGAATCAGGATCCAGCGTGGATGTTCCGGTTCGATCGCCAGCACGCCGCGCGTGCGCATTGGCGCGACCAGCGGGAGATAAAATATCGGGCTGGCAGGAAGGGTATCGGTACCCAGTCCCGCGTTCTCGGCGTGGTCGAACGCCCATTGTGCGATCCCTATGTCGAGCGCTGTCGATGTGTTTTCGTTGCCCGCCTCGGGTAGCTGCAAGCGGCCTTCGGGATCCGGGACCATCAGCGTCGCCCGGGCGTTGAATGCTTTGCCCACGATGGCACGCGTGGTATCGAAGATCTGCTCCGGCTGGAGCGCGCCGGACAGGTCGCGCGCAAATTCGTACAACGCGCGGGCACGCCCCTCCCGGTGCGCTGCAACGCGCGCCTGAAACCGCAGGCCAGAGGTCAGGTGGCTGGTAATCAGTCCTACCACGAGCATGACCGCAAAGGTGACCAGGTACTGCAAATCGGAGACGGCGAAGGTGAAGCGGGGTGGAACAAAGAAGAAATCGAAACATGCAACGCTGACGCAGGTTGCCAGGACTGACGGCCCACGCCCGAAACGCGCGCCAATGAGCACGACAACAAGCAGGAAGAGCATGGCGATGTTGGCCAGATCGAGGTAGGCCAGCATCGGTGTCGTTAGCAGCGCCGTCGCAAGACTGGCTGCGCCAGCGACCGCGTAACCGTTGAAGCGTCCCTTCAGACTGGCGGCCTGGTTCCTGAATCTGCCGGTCACGGCTGGTTCCGGGCGACCGGGGCGGGTGGCGGAAACGCCGATTTCGATCAGGTCTATATCCGGCGCGACCTGCGCCAACGCCCGGATGTGCGGTGTTCGCCATGGCCAGCTGCGGTGGCCGCGTCCGAGCGTGATCTTTGACAGGTTATGCGTGCTCGCATAATCGAGCGCGGCTTGGGCAATATCGCCCGACGACAGGACCGCGGTGGTGGCGCCCAGGTTCTCCGCCAGCTTCAATGTCTTAAGAATTCGCTCGCGGTGGTCCGCTGGAAGGCGTTGCAACGAGGGTGTTTCGACATAAACCGCATGCCATTCGGTGCCCAGCTGGCCGGCCATGCGCGCCGTGCTGCGCACCACGTGCTCCCCCCCGTCGCGCGGGCCAACCAGCGCCAGTAGCGAAGCGCCAGTCTTCCAGATCACGTCGATCGATTTTTCGACCCGGTACGCCCGCACGTCGTCCTCGATACGGTCGGCGGTACGGCGCAGGGCCAGTTCGCGCAATGCGATCAGGTTGCCCTTCCTGAAGAAATTCCTCGACGCGCGCTGCGCCTGCGGCCCCTGGTACACCCTGCCGCTCTTCAGGCGCAGCAACAGTTCATCGGCCGGGAGATCGACCAGCACCACTTCGGCAGCCGAATCGAACACCGTGTCGGGGACGGTCTCGGTCACCCGTATCCCGGTGATGCCGCCGACAACGTCGTTCAGGCTTTCCAGGTGCTGGACATTGACCGTCGTGAGGACATCGATGCCGGCATCGAGCAGCTCCTCGACGTCCTGCCACCGTTTCGGATGCCGCGAGCCGGGCGCGTTGGAATGCGCCAGCTCGTCGATCAGGATCAGCGGGGGACGCCGTTCCAGCGCGCCATCAATGTCGAATTCGCGCAGCGTCTTGCCGCGGTATGCGACATCCCGGAGCGGCAACAGCTCGAGGCCTTCAAGCAGGGATGCAGTTTCGTTCCGCCCGTGGGTCTCGATCACCCCGACCAGCAACTTCTGACCCTCGGCTTGCAGTTTGCGCGCCGCGGACAACATTGCATACGTCTTGCCCACGCCGGCGGAAGCGCCAAAATAGATGCGCAGGCGGCCCCTTGCGTTTTTGGACTGCTCCGCCGCAATCCGGGCAAGCAGGGCGTCCGGGTCGGGCCGGCTGGCGTCAGTTGGAAACATGGAGTCGAATCAAAGCCTGGTTATTTGCCAGTATGCGCAGTTTCGGCGTCAAGCGCCAGATTCAAGGCGAGAACATTGACACGTGGTTCGCCGAAGAACCCGAACAGCCGCTCGTGCGTGTGCTTC
>CXWL01001179.1_pt1 | contig 36687 bp, 37 predicted proteins | sample 590931 | NCBI WGS metagenome assembly CXWL01 (sample SAMEA3498368, study PRJEB10139) | groundwater metagenome | biome: water well; material: biofilm material | place: Germany | collected 2015-04-27
AGGCCGGTGGATTGAAGATCACGGGATCGGCGCGATTGTCGCTAAGCACAGCTTCATATATGTGCTCGACTTCACCATCTTTACTGGAAAATAGGATTAAGGGTTTTTTAAACAAAGCGCAAAAGATCAGTTTCCCGATACCGCCAAATCCGAGAATTATGGCCTTGCCCAAGCGCGCCCAGCGTAAAATAGAGAGGCGCGACGCAGGCCGATTCGAGTGGATAGAGACCGGCAGTCCCGACAGAGATTTCTGGAGCGCCCGAACGAAGTAGGATTCATAGAAGCTGAGATCGTGCGGTGTATATCCGATTGGAACCGGCGTTCCGGTTTGGATGTGAATGTGTCGTGGAGCGAGCTTTTGGCGAATCTGGCGTCCGAGCAGGTCGGCGGTCCCGATGCAATCCGTCAGCCTTTTGAATGTGAAATAGCTGCGCTCGAGAACATCGCTTATTTCTTCGTCGTATGCTCGCCGCATCCCGTCAAGAATCTGCTGAAGCTTCTGATAGTTTGCATGCCCCATTTCACGTAGATGCTCGCTTGGAGCAAAGTCTTCCGTGGTGAGATAGGGATGTGGCAGTTGCTCGAGCATTTCGCCGCAGATTGGGTTGTCAGACAAGAACGTTCCCGCAGGGTATCTTTTGGTTAATTGGCGGATGCTGTCCAACGTGTGGCCAAACCCAACCAAGATAATAAGCTGCTCACACTGAGGCATGGATCTCTTGATGGGGAGCGCAGTTCGGAAGAACGTGGGAGGCCTGGAGGAAGCGGTTACTTTGCGGCTTCAATGACATAAATCTCGCGCGCGGCTTCAGTCGTGTCTGCGTTGCGCACAATAACGTCAGATTCGGTTACGACTTTGATCTTGACTGAGGCGAATGGCCTGACGTATTCCTGGAGATCCTCTGTTGTCGGGTGATGCATGGAAAATCCATTATCTCCGGACTTCATCATAACGGACAGCAGTTTCCCCCCCGGCTTCAAGGTCCGGTGAAATTCGGCGAATATGCGGCGCTGGTCTTCCCGGGGATTGTGCTGTACGGCCTCGCGGTCGATGATAAAATCGAAGAAGGAATCTTCCGCCGGCAATCGTGTGGGATCTTCAAGCAGCCGGACATTTGTGGTGATCGTCATTTTGACGTGTTCAATTGCCGTCTTAGAAATATCCATTCCGTATGCTTCGTGGTTGTTGTCGACCAAAAATTTAAGATTATTGCCCCAGCCGCATCCAAAATCCAAGCATCTAAAGCGCCTCGGGGGCTGATTTGGGAAATTGCGCTTTACAAACCGGATAACTCGGTCGAAAGGGTAAAGATTCTTGTGGCTTGCTGCGCCTGATCCGTAGCAGGCTTCCCATTCACTCTGATTGTCTTTCACGCCCGTTCCTTGTTAAACATCCATTGTCCGTATAATATCGTCGCTGATCTTCTCTAGATATGCGTCGTCGATTTCCTCGTTGACCCATAAATTTAAAATGCGATCGCCGACCCAGTTGCTGTTTGGTGTGGGAAGCGACTTCCCGGATCCTATCTTATCTCTTGTGGTCGCAAAAAAATCAATAGAAGGATACCAACTGCTCACCTTGAACTTTTGCTGTAAAAGCGACTGAAGCAGCTGATTCCTCTTGCTTTGCAGAAATAGATTAAACCGCCAATGAGTAGAGCCCCCGATCAGGGGAGGTAATAAGATGCCCTTTCTGTGCTGAAATTTATTCCATAGGAATTCTGCGTTTCTTTCTCGAATCTGGAGAATCTTGGGAAGATTATTCAGCTTATGGTGGAGAGAGTCGGTGTTGCGCAGATCAAATCGGAAGAAGGGCAAAAGGGTTGTGTCCTCAAGAACCGCATGGAATGGCGCAAGCGAGATGGGCTGATTGTATAGATAGTGCGTGTTGTAAAGCTGCCTAAACAAGCGCACTAATTCCTCCATCCGCGCTTCTCCAGTTGCAGTTGGAGCGTTAAACGACTTTTCTAATGTCTGGAATTCTCGCATCAAATGCTGATCATTGGTCAGCACCGCACCTCCGTGATCAATGGAGATGATCTTCCCGGCCCCGAAACTCGTCAGAGAAACATTCCCAAATTGCCCCACCGGCTCACCTCCCACATGTCCGCCCTGGGCAACTGCGAAATCCTCAATTAGGAAAATACCGTTTTTTCTACAATGCTTTTGAATATTTAAGATAGGGCACGGGATCCCATGGGAATGAACGGCGATCAATGCCTGGAGAGGAACCGGGCTAGCTAAAACGGTGTCGCAGGTTATTCCTAGGGTTTCTTCTGAAATATCCAAAAAAATCGGGATATTCCCGGAACGCATGACCGCGAATAAAACATTTGGACACACATTGTTCGGAATGCCCACGTAGGCATTCTTAAATCCCGCTACAGTTAAAATTCCATATAACGCGGTCGTAGCGCTTCCGGTGAGATATGCGTGTGGCCGGCGGTGAAGCTCGCTCAGCTTAGAGGTAATAGCGTTCAATGATAATCACATCCACAATGTATTGCACTGCCATTTGGAATCTATTTTCTCGCGACAATGTGCCAAGAGGCAAGAGAGGCCTTCCGTGCGGGTTTTACGATTTGCAGGGTTTCTCTCGAGAGCTCTAAAATCTGGAAATAACGAAAGAAGCGCGAGATCTCATTTGCCGAAAAAAAACGTATGGGCTCGACGCCTTTGTAAGGACCTTCGGTAAAATCAATTCGCGTGTTTCTGTCTTCAGCGAGCGCGGTCCCGCGTCGCGCGTAGGCATTGCTGGTTGAATACCAATCAATCCCGATGTAGATTCCGCCGTCGTTGAGCGCCTCATGAGAACGCTTGAGGCAGCGTTCGATGTCCGCGCGCTTGCTGCAGGTGAGCGCCGCGCGATCAAAAATGAGGTCGAACTTTCCCCGGTGTGGAAAAGTTTTTGAAAAGTCGCCGCAAAGCACTTTCCCTTTGAGTTCAGGGAACGCAGCGTAAATATCTTGAACCGCAGTTTTGCTGCCCTCAATCGCATTATAGTCGACGGCGAGTTTTTTGAAGAAGGGAATGTTTGCCCCGACCCCGCACCCCAGTTCAAGGACGCGAAACCCCTTCTTGTGCAAAGAACAGTGGGTGAACACCCGCGTTAATAGCTGCGTCCACGGCCAGCGGGTCAAATGCTTTTTATTCTGGTAAGCGGTTTCCCATTTTGTTGAAAATGCCATGTCTGGATTCTTCCGTTGGTTGATTCTTATGATTGGTTGTGGCACCAAGCCAAGGTGTCTTGCAGGCTTGTCTCAAGAGGGATTATGGGTCGCCAGCCGCTGAGGCGCGTCAATTTCTTGCGGCTGCCGTAGATGCGCGCTACCCCTGAGTTCGGGCGGACCGCGCCTTGACGCACGGCTGCCTTGAGCCCCGCGAGTGCGAGGAGCCGGTCCAACATCCATCTCATCGAAACCGGCTTGCCCGAACAAATATTATAAACTTCGCCGGCCTTCCCGCATCGCGCTACATCCGCCAATCCCGACGCTACATCGCGCACGTCAATTAAGTCCCTTTGCGGCCTCAGGTCGCCTACCGATAATTCCGAACTCTGACGGCCGCGTTGTATGGCGCTGACCTGCCGGGCGAACGCGCCCAATGCCTGGCGGTCCGGCATGCCTGGGCCGACGACATTGAAGATGCGCGCAATGCGGATGTCGAGGCCAAGCGGCACGTAGGAGAGAGCGGCGATGGATTGGCTGAGCTTCGTTGCTCCGTAGACGGAGAGCGGGGTCGTGGGCGAGGTCTCCAGGACCGGGCCTGGGGCGCCTCCTGAACCATACTCCGCCGCTGAGCCGCTAATGACGATGGTCACTTTTTCTCTTCGAGGCAGCAGGCAAACGGCGTTAAGAAGGTTCAGGGTCGTTCGGACATGGGCATCCCATAGGCCATTCCAGGGCAAAGGCCTGGTCGTGCCGGCGAGGTGATATATCGTACTAGGCGAGACGGCTTTAAGAATGAGGTTCGTTGCCTCGGGGTCCAATAAATCCCCCCGCATGTCTCCCGCTGCCGCCCCCCTACATAACAGATGAATCTTGCCCGATTTTCTTTGCTTGAGTTCGTTGGCGAGAGCTCCCGCCAGGAACCCACCGCCGCCGGTGATCAAGATGCTCACGCGCGCAGGTATCGCGCTCGGCGGCGCGGGTCGCCGAAAAGGTCTTGGGCGGTCTCATAGTCGGCGGGTCGCCCGATGTCCAACCATTCAGCTGTAGTCCTAAAGCCCGATATGGTCTTGCCGGCCGCGAGGAGGCGATTGATTAAATCGGGTATGCCCAGCGCCTCGCCGGGGCGGATGTGCCGCAGGACGCTGCGGTCGATGACATTAACTCCCATGCTGACGTGGTAGCGATGAGACGGCTTCTCGGTATAGGTTTGGAGGCGGTCCTTGGAGTCGAGTTGAATAACGCCGAAGTCTATCATCGAGACGCGCTCGCAGACGGCGATGGAGACATCAGCTTCGCAGCGTGTGTGATGATTGTAGAGCTTCCCGAAGTCGAGCGTCGTAAGCACATCGCCGTTTATGGTCATGAAATGAGGCTGAAGGCCGCGGATGAGCTTCAGTCCTCCGGATGTTCCCAGCGGCTTATCTTCGCGCATATAGCGGATTTTTAGGCCCCAACGGCGGCCGTCTCCGCAGTAGGCCGCGATGAGCTCGGCCAAGTGCCCGGTTGAAATGATGATGTCGGTGAAGCCGAAGTAGCGCAGTTGCCGCAGGACGATCTCAATGATCGGATAGTCACCGACGGGGACCAAGGGCTTTGGCAGGGTCGCGGTAAAGGGCCTGAGCCGGGTGCCCTTGCCTCCGGCTAAGATGATGGCCTGCCTCATACGTTGTAAAGCCCGGTCTTATACTCGGCTGGGTGTGACCGAACGTAGTCGATGGCAAACACGAGGCCTTGCTGCAGGGTGTACCGTGGTCTCCAGCCAAGGAGACGGCGCGCCTTGGCGTTGCCGCAGATTAATTTGAAGACTTCGCTGCGGGCGGGGCGCACTCGGGCCTTATCCGTGCGGATGGCCGCCTTCAGTCCGGTGAGCAGCATTATGAGCTGGGCCGTCTCGCCGACGGTTATGCCGCGGCCGGAGCCGATATTGATGACCTCCCCAATAGATCGAGGCTCGGCTGCCACGGCCAAGAAGCCCGCTACCGTATCGGCTATGTAGTTGAAGTCGCGCACGGGCGAGAGGTCTCCCAGCTTCAACTCCTTCTTTCCGGCCAGAAGCTGGCTGATGATCGCAGGTATGACTGCCCGCGCCGACTGGCGAGGCCCAAATGTGTTGAAGGGTCGGCAGACGGCCGCCGGCAGGTCAAAAGAACGGATAAAACTCTCGACTAGCTTGTCCGCCCCGATCTTCGAGGCGGAATAAGGCGACTGGCCCTGGAGGGGATGCTTCTCGTCGATGGGGGTATAAAGAGCGGTGCCGTAGGTCTCGGAGGTGGAGGTATGGACCAGTTTGCGCACCTTATGGCGCCGGCATGCCTCCAGCACGTTTAAAGTGCCCGTGACGTTGGCGGCGACGTAGCTGGCGGGAGCGGCGTAGGAGTAGGGGATCGCAATAAGTGCAGCCAAGTGGAAAACGACTTGCCTGTCCTGCACGGCATCGGACACGCAGAAGGGGTCCGTGATGTCGCCAGGGCGGACCTCGACCTCATTTTTGAGATAAGGCGACTCTTCCAGAAAACCCCAGTGGTTGCGGCTATTGTAGTGGACAAGGGCCCTGACCTTCGCCCCTCGTCGGGCTAGTTCTTCAGTGAGGTGGCTGCCGATGAAGCCGCCTGCGCCTGTGACGAGGACGGGGATATTTTTCCAGTTCATGCGTGATTCTCATGCATTCTAGCATTAACAAACTTTAATGCCGGACGAGGCTAACGCTCCAGCCATTTGACGACTTCAAAAACCTCGGCGTACCTAACGCCGATCCGCTGTCCTGCGTTCTCCGCTTCGTTTTGAAAGAAGGAGAGCCATTTTTTCCCCGTGCGGCCCATCTCCGAGGCATGGCAGCGAATGGCCGCTTCCTTGACGTCCCATAACGCGGTGACGTCGATATAAAAGTTACCTCGGAACTCCAGTGTGGAATGGTACCAGTTGCTGCGATACATGAGCATGCAAGGGACATGGCGACCGCTGTGCAATGAGGCCTGCGCCACGGCTTTGTGGTCGTGGTGGATATCATGAGCCCAGTGCGTGTAGATCCGGTCGATCTTTCGGTCCGTGACGATCTTGACGATCTGGACGTTCAGCGCCTCTACAAATTCGACCTCAAACGTCTTGAACTCGCCGCAGATCAATTCCTTGACGCCCAGCGCCTTCATCGCCGCCTGCCCTTCGGACAGCGCCGTTTCGTTGGCACGCACACTTTCCTTGTCGGGGCTGGAGAAGCCCGACATGGTGGCCACAAAAACATAGACGATGTCCCCCTCCTTGACGTGTTTAGCCAGCGCTCCTCCGCAGCCTAATTCCACGTCGTCGAAGTGGGCTCCGATTGCGAGAACATTCATAGTGTCAGCGCTCCTTGGATGAGGGCCGTCATGCGGGTAAGGCCCAGACCATCAATTTGTTTCTTAGCAGTGTTGGACAGCAACTGCCGGGCATTTGTGTCTGCGGCCAAGGCTCTGAGGCTATTGCTCAGCGTCTCTAAAGAGGAGCCGGAGAAGATGCCGAAGTCCAACGCCGCTCCCCGCTCCGACAAAGCCGCTGCCGTTTCTAGTTCTTTTGGCTCTCCAGTGATCAGGAGAGTGGGTACCCCTATGGCCGCCAGCTCACGGGCGGTCAGCCCGGCGGCCGATACAGCGGCGTCCATTGCGGAAAAGAGCCCCGCCATATCGTTCAGCCCTCGCTCTATCTTCACGGTGTGTGGAAATACGGCGGCTGCATGCTGAAGCTCGGATTGATGGTGGAAAGCCGGGCCGATCAAAGCATGCAGAGTGACGCCAAGAGGCTCAGCCCAAGGAGCCAGCCCTTCGATCAAGCGTGGGACCAAGCCATACGTGTCGGCCCCCCCCTGGGTAATCAGAACGTGTCGCAGGGGATTCGAGGCTGCTGCCCGATCGCGATTCGTGAAACTCTCATCAATAAGGAGATACTCCAGCCCGTCGTAGACGCGTGCGGCGCTGCCGGAGGGGCGAGGAGCGCGGCAACGATAAAGGCTGTTGAAAGCCAAATCCGCCTCATAGCGGCCCAGGCCGGTATCGTCAAGGCTGATGAGACATTCCGCCTGTGTCTTGAGCTCGCGCATTTTTGTCGGCGCCACATCCAACTGATCGACAAAAAGGATGTCCCAGCGGTTGTTTGTGCGCGGGACTTGACCAATGGGCCACACACGGGCGGAGGAGCCTGCCCGCGCCACGACGCCCACCCCATCGGCATGATCCTCCAACTCGAAGAGAAATTCGGCTTGGGGCCAGACCGCGCGTAGAGCGCGCTCGATGGCCAAGCTGCGGTAGACGTGTCCCATCCCCATGGAATGATTCCCATAGGTGTAAAAGCCGATATTCATCGGCCCGCTCGCAAAGCCGCGATGGCCCACTCAACCGGCACCGGCCCGGCGCCCGCCTCGCCCAGGTACTTGGAATAGAGTCGCTCAGCTGCGGCAAATTCTTCGGGAGTGTCGACGGTCAGAGACAAGTTGGCAGCGCGCTTATGCGGCGGCGCCTCGAGCACGCCCAAATGGAAGCTCCCGGGATTTTCCTGCATATATTCGTTGACGTGCTCGCGCTGGCGCGGAGTTTTCGCTTCTCGCCAGGAACGCTCCAAGGCCGCGAAGGTGAAGACCTCTAGACCCACGCCCAGCGGCAGACCGCTACCGAACTCGGAGAATGCGCTGGCATAGTCAAGGTTCTTCTCTTCACGTAGCCGGATCAACCGGTCGCATTCCTCGGAATCGACAAAAGGGTTGTCGCCGGTGGCCCGGATCACGGGATCGAGGCCAAGATCGCGCGCGCATCTATAGTAACGATCCAAAACATCCGTCTCGCTGCCGCGATAAACCTCTACGCCGAGCGCTGCGCAAAGAGCGATGATGGGCTCTTCGTCGGACAAGATGGAGGTCGCCACGATCAATCGCGGGCTTTCGGTGCTCAGGCGTAGGCGCTCTAGGATCCAGGCCAGCATAGGCTTGCCGCAGAGCGGCTTGAGAACCTTTCCCGGGAGGCGGCTCGATCCCATGCGGGCCTGCAGTATGATGCCCGGCGTGCTCAAAGGATATCGTCCCAGCTGAGAACGTCGCCGGCCGCCAATGCGCGCTTGGCCGTCTTGCCGAGCACCTCTTCATAGTGCGCGCAGGCGATGCCGGTGCCGGGTCGTCTGGCTTCTATGTCGCCTGCGGCAATCTTTGCTCCGGCGGCCACGCTGCGGATGACGGTCAAGCTCTTTCGGTTGTTGCGCAGTTGAGGCAGTTCCGCCGGAGCCGGACGCTTCTGGCCGTCTCCCATGAGCGTTGGCAACAGCCGTATCTTCCTCACGAGTTCCGCCGTTTCGATGGGATCCTTCGATAGCATGTGATCGGGACCCTCGGCTTTTTTGTCGTGCGTAAAATGGAACTCCAGGATCGGAGCGCCGAGCACGGCGGCGGCGTAACAGACATCGATGCCCAACGAATGGTCGGAATAGCCGACGGGGAAAGGAAAGCAACTTTGCATCGAAAGCATGGCCTTGAGATTGACGCTGTCCGGGTGGCAGGGATAGCTCGTCGTACAATGAAAGAGGATGATTTTCTTGTTGCCCTCCGCCAAGATGGCGTCGACGGAGGACGCCACCTCGTCCATCGTGCACATCCCGGTGGACAGCAATATGGTCTTGCCGGTGCGCGCCGCGTGCCGAATAAAAGGGATATTGACGGCGTCGTCGGAGCCGATCTTATATGCTTGCGAATCCAAAGCGTCCAACAGCTCGGTATCAGTGGTATGGGAGGGCGTGGAAAAACAAAAAAGTCCCCGCGCTGAGGCGTGCTGGAAGATCTCCTGATGGGTTTCGCGGCTTACCTCATACTTCTTAAAAAGATCGAATTGGGACACGCGGCCGGTATTCTCCATCTCGAAGACGGCCTTGCGCGTGGTCAGGGTCTCGGCGCGGAAGGTCTGAAGCTTGATGGCATCGACGCCGGCGTCGGCGGCGAGGTCGATGAGGTGTCGCGCCTCATTTAAGGTGAGAAAATTTCCTCCGATCTCGGCGATCAGGTAACAGGGCGTGTCCGGGCCCACCGCCTTGCCGCCCAACATCACGCGCTTCACGTCTTGCCCTCCACAAGCTCCCGGCTGCGCGGCCCGAGATTTAATATCATGTCCATCATTGACAAGGGACCCACATAGGGACCGTTGAATTGCTCGTAGGGCGGTTGCTCATAGGCCTGATACTTGAGTTCGATTCCCGCGGTGGTAAAGGAAGCTGCGTCGAGATAATCGCGTCCGAATGCACCCGATAGATACGACCCTGCCTGGACCGAGCGGCAAAGGTCGAGCACCAGTTGCGACCCCTTGGTCTGGACGCCCAGCTGGCTGGCCCGTCGCAGGCTCAAGGGAATGGACAGATAGGCGCAGCAGTATTCAATAAAGGCGAGGTTCATGTCGATGAGCTTTTGCCACTTGCCCGGCTCAAAGAACCCCTTTAAAAAGCTCTCATGGTCCGCCCAGTGGGGCGCGCGGGCGTAGTTGAAATAAAGCGCATTCCAAGCCTTGCGCTCCCAGCCGTCCCCCGCAAGTTGAACATCTGAGATCAATTGGGTGGAATCGCGGCCAAGAACCGGGATGGTCAGCCACTTCGCCTCGCCGTTCTGCTTGATGCGGCAGCGGTTGTCGAAATAATTTTTCTGAAATTTAACGTTATCGAGGACTATCAGGCAGTCCGTTTGGACAATCTTATTGAAGAATCCCGCCCAGGGCATGAACTCGGGTTGGTGAATCGTCACATACAGCGGGCGAGAAGGCGCCGGGTGCGGAGGATTAGGCATTGATAACGCTCATCGTCAACGCGCATTTTAGCAAATTGCCGTGGTCCAACTATATTGCTACCCTATCTTCCCAGCGTGCGCCGGCCCGGCAACGCCCCAGTCATGGAAACTCCAATCGGCAACCCGCCAAAATCTCTGGACGAGATAAAGGACAGCCTTGTGCAGTCCGGCTATAAGCAGGACGATCGCGGTATCTTTCGATCCGGGAGAACGGGCTATTGGTCGAACCTCAATAAAGCTGAAGGACAGCGCCTGGCTCATTTGCTTGAGAGCACTTCGGCGCATGAGGCCGTCATGCGGACTTTTCCGCAGCATGAGCAGATCATCTTTTCGCCGAAACGCGAAGCCGCGCTTGAATTGCTGAATATTCAGCCCGGCGAGGTTTGCATGGATTTCGGCTGTATGTGGGGCTCGCTCTCCATGGGGATGGCAAAACGAGGAGGCACGGTTCTTTCCTTCGACCAGACCTACGATTCGCTCCTGGTCCTTGAGCGTCGACGCAGGGACGAAGGCCTGTCGACGCCGATCGTGCTTCAGGACGATATCCGCGCCGTCAAATTGCCCGGCTTAGCGGACTGCGCCCTCATCAACGGCGTGCTGGAGTGGATCCCGGAATCAGGGGAAATCGAGCTTAAGGAATTCTACGCTCAAAAAACAAGAAGGCACGCACCTGCAAAGAATCCCGGAGTTATGCAGCTGGAATTCCTCCGTCAGGTTCGTGATAATTTGAAGGAGGGAGGCCGCCTTCTTCTCGCGATCGAGAATCGTTACGACATGCTCCATTTTCTGGGCAAGCGGGACCCTCACTCTGGCCTTCTGCTGACGGCGATTTTGCCACGCGCCGCCGCGGATTTTGTCTCGCGAATGCTGCTGGATAGGCCCTATGTAAATTGGATTTACTCCTTCCCGGCTTTGAAGGACCTGCTTGCAAGAGCCGGTTACTCAAGGGTCGAACTCTACATGGCGTTCCCGGACTACCATTATCCAGAGTTGATCCTGCCCTATGATGCGCCGCTTGAAGGCTACCGGCCTTACCCTCCGACTGGTCCCAGTTGGAAGAGGAAGGCGGCGTCTTTCTTGGAGAGGTTCGCGATGCAGCGCCTTAAGGCTCGCTTCTTCGCTCCGGCGATCATGGCGCTCGCGCACAAATGAAGGCGATTGTTAAAAACCATGTCCATAGCAATGGAATTGTAGTTTGCAAGCACTTCAATTCTCAGGGTCTCTGTGAAGCCGTTTCGAAGTCCTCGACAGTCCAGCGTGGCATGTTGGCATTGCGCAGTGAGGCATCCGCATATGATTGGTACAATTCCAGGCTTTCAAAGCGCATCGACGTCGCGCGCGATGATCGTAAATCATATTTCCAACTCAAGCTGGAGTTCATTGGCGGCTATCAGACGAACAACACCTACAGGCTAGTCCCCAATGAGGAATTAATTCGTTCAGCTGTTGAGCATTACTGCGTGGTGTGGGGCGCGGGTGCCGGTCAAGACAAGCCGATGCGCATGCATGGGGATCTCACTTTGTCCAACATCATTTTCACTGCTGCCGGGCCCGTGTTTATTGATTGGGAGCACTCCGTTGAAGTTGCCTTTCCGGTGGGTTTCGATGCGCTGCACCTGCTCTATTCTTCATTGTTGTTCGAAACCAATGGTGCATCCCGAGTCAACACACAGGTGGCGCGCATCATGTCCACGAGCATCCGAACTCTTCTAGCTTCAGGGTGCTGTCATCCCTGTTATCAGAGGAATCCGCTGATCAAGCTTCTGGAGTTGATAAGGGCGAATATCGCCTTGTGGCGTCTGCCGGAGGAACATCGGCTCGGGAAGCTTCCCGTCCTGCGGTGTACCGTGGCGCAGGCGTTATTGATTGATCAGCAGATTTCTGCGGCGTGATGTGATGCGATGATTTGGTCTATCTGTTCCGCAATGGCTTGATAGGTGGGTCTGTCCGTCGGATTGCTCATGTAGTATTTCGGACTTTCAGGATCGCGTTGCCGATATTCCTCTGGAGACATGCTCAGCAGCTCATCAAGTCTTGCCGCAAAAGATTCGTAAGCGCTGTCGTTGCTTGTTATTGAAGAAGGCAGATCTTGATGGTAGAAGTCCGTTCCCGTGAAGTTGAAATAGAGCACTTTCTTTCCAATTCCGAAGGCTTCTATGAGCGCGGAACTAAGGCACGCAACGATGACATGGCTCTGCTGCAGGAGCGGGAAGATGGTTCCTTTACCAAAGTCGGAATCGATGATGTGGATAGTGTCGCCGAATATTTCACGATAATAGCCTTCCTCAGTCATGCCGATCTCCGGCATTAGCCAATCCTTAGAATTTCTTTCAGATCGTGTAATTACAGCTGCCTTAATGCTTCTCGATCGGAGATATTGAGCAAGCAGTTGATCCATAAGCTTCATGGAACGCATCGTGTCCTTCACATCCTGTGTGTACCCGATATTGCCTCGCCATGCCGATACGATAAGCAAGTCGTACTTTACATCGGGAGCCGCTTGTCGGGGGGCGAAATAGAGGCTGGCCAAGAGAGATCCAACGGGATAAAAGTGCTCAACAGTGTATCCCATCTTTGGGAATAATTCCATTTCATGCGCGCCCAGGCAGAATAGATGCTGAAGATGATAGCCGGAGTTTTCCTGGGCGCCCCATCGGGGCCTCGCGCCATTTTGGATGGCAATGAATGGGAAAAGACGGCAATGTTTTGAAAGCCAGTGAAAGCTGCCGCTGTTGTCGATGAAGGTGATGACAGCTTTTGGCTTCATCGTGGCCAAACACGATGCAAAATAAATGCATCGCAGCTGCCCGAAGATGCCTCTTATTTGCGCGAGACCTCGCCGGCCCTTAAGGGCCTCTCTAAAATTGAATTTTCTAAGAAAGAAAAAAAAATTGTAAATGATGGAGCCGCCGATCCAAATATCTTCAGGTCGCACATTGAATACGGCGATGCTGTGGTGTGTGCTCAACGCTTGTCGGACGATGTGGCTATTCGTTTCGTCGAATATAACGATATCCGCCATTTTGGGCGCACCAAATCGGAACGTCCTGCCAAATATCTTCATTCTTTCTTCAAGCCGTCCGACCCAAGGCCTCGGGGGAATTCTCCCCCTCCGTCAGCCGGCCATCGGAAATGCGAAGTAGTCGATTGCATTTGCGCACGGTCGTCGGTCTGTGGGAGACTATAAACAGTGTTTTTTTCCCAGCCAAAGAATTAATCGCTTCGGCTATGATGGATTCATTCTCATGGTCGAGAGAAGACGTGGCCTCATCCATTACCAGGATCGAGGGATTATGGTAAAGGGCGCGCGCGATGCCGATGCGTTGGCGCTGGCCGCCAGAAAGTTGGACCCCGCGTTCGCCGATTCGTGTGTCGAGGCCCTCAGGCAGCACCGCGATGACTTCGCTTAAATTCGACAAGCCGATGACTTCCTGAATGCGGTTTTCATCGATTTCATCATCAGGAAGTCCAAAGGCGATGTTGCGCCGCAGTGTATCGTCCGTCAGGAAGATTGCCTGAGGCACGTAGCCGATGCGCCTTTGCCATAATCCTAAATCGTCATGTATGTTTCGTCCATCGGCCAAGACAACGCCTTGTGTCGGAACCAGGAGGCCGAGCAGAACATCGAGCAAAGTGGTTTTGCCCGCGCCGGATGGGCCTATTATTCCAATTGATTCTCCCGGCTTGACGATAAAGCTTACCTCTTGGAGAGCCTCGATATTATCACGGGAGGGGTAGCGGTAAGACACTCGCTTAAACTCGAGGCGGCGGACATCCAGCATGCCCAGGCCCATCGAAACAATCGACGTCGACTTCACGGTATGTCGAGGCGCGGATTCTTTGAGTGATTTTAGGTCGCCATAAACTACGTCGATCGTGGGCATATAGAACCGTAACGTGGTAATATTGCCCATAATCCGGTTCGATGCTGGAATAAGTCGTAACATGCACATTGCGAAAAGGCTCAGTGTTGGCAAAAACGTCCGCAAGTCGGATTCCCGCGACAGAACTGTCAATACAACCAGAAGAAAACCCCCAATAAGGAGGATTTCATTCATCAGACGCGGAAGTTGAGTTACCGTACCAAAGATGCGTCCTGCTCGCGCGAAGCGACGACATTGCGTTTCAAAGTCGAGCAAGAAGTAGCTTGTACGGCCAAGCACCTTTATCTCCTTGATTCCGCCGAGACCTTGTTGAATCGATTGAATCTGTAACCCATTATAAAGCTGGTACTCTTGTCCAAGACCCCGTACCGCCCGATGGATAAATAGATAAAAGAGTCCTCCAGTCAGGCCGAGAACGGATAGCGCGACCAGAGAAACAAAGGGTTCCATGTAAATGAGCAATCCCAGAAGAACGGCTAGGACCACGAAATCCGCAAAGAGGGCCATCGCAAAGCATATAACGCCATCAAACACCCCTCTGGCATCCGATGTTAGCTTGCGTAGCAATGTTGCCGAATTGCTCTGTGTATGAAACACGTAAGGGCTATTCAAGTAGGCCGAATAAAGTTGGCCAGCAATCGACACTTGTCCTTCCATCGTGAATCGATATTGAAAATCGTAGACCAGGGCTTGATAGATATTTTTGATTACGCAGACTCCAAGCATCCCTAATCCGACAACGCGCATGAGATTGCGCGGTGAGGTGAGATGGAGGTGGACATAGATCCAGGACAAGGCAGGCAATTTAAAAGCTGCTTCAGGATCTGCTAAGAGGCGCATGAATGGAACGATAAGTCCGACGCTAAAAATTTCTAGAACTGCAGCGATAAGAGTTAAGGAAACGAGGATAATCGCACGTTTCTTCTGACGTTTGTTGAGAATGAATTCTATCTTTCTGAGAGTGGAGCGCATCAGAATGCCCCAACCGTTCCCGAGGATTCTTCAGCCAAGCGTTTGAGCGCTGGACGGTCAATCTTCCCGCTTGCGTTTAAAGGCAAGGCGGCAACAGAAATAATCTTATGAGGTACGAAGGCCGCAGGCAAGAGGTCGGAACAGATTGCGCGGATTTCCCTACTTTCGCTTAACCCAAGATCTTTGGCGACGAAGGCGATGACACCCTGCGGGAGGCCATCGACATAAGGGTGGGCGATTACGGCGACCTCGGTTATATTGGCCGCACTCCGTAAGGCGGCTTCGACCTCACCAAGTTCCATTCTCTGGCCGCCGATTTTAATTTGAGCGTCCATTCTCCCAAGGCACTCGATCTTCGCGGAGGCATTAACAAAAGCGAGGTCGCCTGTGCGGTACCAGCGATTCTGCGGTCCCTGGTCCTCCCAGGGCATGGAAACAAAAGCGTTTCGTGTCTTTTCCAGATCATTGAGGTATCCAAGCGAGAGTTGTGAACCCGATACGACAAGTTCTCCGACCTCTCCGTCGGCGACAGGACGAAAAGCTTCATCGATGATTGCCGCGAATTGACCCGGAAGGGGAAGGCCGATGGGGACTATTCCGTTACGATAAATCCGCGCGTGCTCATCATTCCCATAAATATGACGGATGACGTAGACCGTCGCCTCGGTTGGGCCGTAGAGATTCTCAACGGTGCTTTGAGGTGCCGCCTTTGCCCATTGATTCGCCAATATCTGCGGGAAGGCCTCACCACAAAATGTGCTGTGTTTGAGCGTAGGGAAGGCGCCGGGAGAAAGCTCTCCTAGCTTTTCCATAAAATGTCCAATAGTGGGCACCGAGGCCCAGAAGGTGAGGCGTTCGCGGCGGATATATTCGGCTGCGCAGTACATTTCATCAGCCGGCAATACGCATAAAGCTGCGCCGTTGAACCAGGCGCAGAACATATCGCTGACCGAGGGATCGAAGCTCAAGTCGAAGGTTTGAGAGAGTCGATCCCCTGGTCCAAAACCATACATATGGGTCATGTGCTCTATATGGCTGACCACATTAGCGTGTGTGACGAGGACGCCTTTGGGTTGTCCTGTCGAGCCGGAGGTGAACATCATGTAAGCAAGACTGGTGGATCTGACGGGCAACGGTCCACACGATGCCAGGATGCTAGCACCTTTAGATTTTTCGGGGAGGATGACTGGCAGGTTATTTCCCACCAGACTGAGAAACGATTCAAGATCAAATTGCTCATCATCATCGAAGATGACTGCGGCGATCCTAGCGTTGCGCGCAATGGCGGCGAGTCTTGGTGCGGGGTGTCGAGGGTTTAATGGGACGTATGGAGAGCCTGCATAGAGGACACCTAAAAGCCCTGTATAAGAGGAAATTGTTCGCTGGGTTAGAATCCCGATGGGACATCCCGCTAATTCGCGTCCCCTTAGAGTCATGGAGACGGCGAGGGCGCGCTCATGGAGTTCCGCGTATGATATTTCGCGGCCGCCACATGAAAGTGCTGGGCTTCCAGAAAAACGTTTAGCGGCTGCACACACACGGGCACTTACGGTGCCAATATTATCGCCGTATATCATTGTATTTAGCGGCGTCCGGCGGAGTTGACTAAGTCTAGGATGGCTCCTATTCTTGTCGCACGCGCTATGTCGACCGGCTTAAACTTGACGCCAGCCTTCTTCTCTATCGCGGTGATGAAGCGGATATGATTGAGGGAATTCCAAAGCGGCACATCCCTCATCGTCGTATTTGCGTCAAAGCTTTCGGGCTGCATCTGGAATAAGGACGCGGCAATTGCGCGGATGTCATCATTCGTCAGGAATGTTCTCGGGGCCGTAGAACGTTCATTCGTGGCAGTAAAATAGTCTTTTGCAAGCATGCTATATACCAGGGCGTCCTTGCGCTTCCCGTCAGAACAGAGATAATAATCACGCAGAATCCCCTCTTGTTTAAAGCCAGCCGTAGTGATCGAGGCAATAGTCGGTTCGTTGTCGACCATCGTCACTCCATGAAGACGATTCAGCCTGACTTCCTCAAAGGCATAACGGATAACCAAGGCCTGAACTTCAAGAATATGACCCTGACCCCAATAGTCTGGGGAGATTGCGAAACCCCACGCTGCTGACATGGTGCGGAAATCAATATTCACAAGTCCGACACTTCCGATCGCTTTTTTTGATTCTACAAGATGGATGAACCAGTATATGGCTTGACGATATTCTTGTCCCGGGCCCATGCGATTAATAAGTTTTTGAAGGTAGAGGCGGGTTTCTTCGATGTCCTTATGGGGCTGAAACTCCAGGTAGCGATAAAGACGCGCATCTTTCGAGTATTCATGCATGTCGGACAAACAATCCATAGACAAGCGAGTCAGATAAATCTTGCGTTCACCGACAGCGCCTTGTTCAAGACTTCCCAAAGGGCCACCGGGGATATCCTTCTCGAGGACATCATAAGGTGTTCGGCCTGAATGTGTAGAAGCGAGGTGGACCGGCTCATTGGGTGTGCTGAAAAGTTCCATCAATATTTACCAGGCAGGTCGAGTAGTTCGATCTGCGTTAAATTAATGCTTCTAACCGCGCAACTTGGGAGCCGGCTTATTTTCTGACTAGTTCCTTTTTGCGGAGCTTTTTTTTGATGGGCAATTCGCTGGGATAGACGCGCTTGACCCCGTCTCCCATGGCTCTTTCTATTTGCCGAACCACGCCGACCAGCATGCGAAAACCTATGGGTTCGACGGATGCGACCTGATCGGAGCCATACATGGCGCGATTCATTGTAATGTGCCGTTCAAGAGAACTGATCCCAAGTGCGGCAGCGCCATATGAAACCGCCAACCCAACTTCATGGCCGCTATAACCCACTTTGCAATTGAACTTTTGGCGTAGAGTCTCGATGACTTTCAAATTGGCGTCATCGTCATTGGTCATTGGGTAGGTGCTGTTGCAGTGCATCAGTTCGAACGGACAGCCCCATTTTCTGAAGAGTTCGACGGCTGCGCCGATTTCCTCCAGGGTACTCATGCCGGTGGAAATAAACGTATACCGGCCCTCTTTAGCCATGGCTTCCAAGAGTTCATGGTCCGTAAGAAGAGCGGAAGCCACTTTTGTGTATTTCAGATTGAACTGCGCCAAGAATTTTACGCTCTCAATATCCCAGGGGGAGGCAAACCACTCTATGCCTTTTTCACGGCAATAAGCTGCGATCTCCTCATAGTGCTTTTTGCCAAATTCGAGGCCCTCCTTCTGTGCCCGATTCGTGGTGCCCCAGGGGCTTTCACGCGGGGCATCAAGTTCCTCTTTGGTGTAGACCAAATCGAGGGTCCGTTTCTGAAATTTAACCGCATCAGCGCCAGCTTCTTTTGCCACATCAATGAGCTTCTTGGCGATAGACATGTCGCCATTGTGATTTATTCCGATCTCGGCAATGATGAATGTTGACATTGATCCCCTTTTAGCGCCTTGTGTTTTCAAAACCTGTCGAATCACGGCAAAACTGATCCGGCAATTTTACTAAATGCTTCACCTTAGATCCAATCTAATCCTTCTTACGCTGTGAGGCTGCTTTTGGTCTTGGTATATGCCCCGTTAATCTGTGTGATGGTCTGGCGTAAAATAGCGATCTTTCGGTGCGCTTCCCCAAGATCGCGATAATTGGTTTTGAACTGCATGAGCTTCGGCTGGAGCGCCTCGGCCTTGGGGCACAGACCCCGCTCATAGAGGAACTCTTTGGGATAGAGTTTTGTGTCCTTGGGCAGGTAGGTGCCGTAGAAAGCATGTTCACGCATGGCGATCTCTTCGTAAGCCACGGAATGTCCGCCATAGAATCCGTCGCCTCCGTTGGCCGTGTGGAGCCGGTAGAACTCTTTCCAGGGCACTCCAAGCGCCTCCATGCCCTCATAGCACACGGTGAACGTCCAATAACTGTGCGTGTAGCCCGTAGGGACCTTCTGCGGCAGGATCCAATCGCAGCCCGACAGGGCATCAAAGTAGAGTTGTGCTACCTGGCGACGGCGGGCGACGATGGCCTCGATACGCTCGAGCTGTGCCAGGCCGACGGCAGCGACAAGCTCGGGCATTCGGTAGTTCCACGCCAATGTATCATGACGTTTATAAGCGGGGTCCTGGAATTCGGTGGGCAGGGTGGTGCGCAGTCCGGAATCGGCGGTCAGCGTCTTGTAGCCGAGACCGGCGTGTTTACGGACTCGGGTCGCTAAAGCTGAATCGTTGGTGCAGACCATGCCCCCTTCCCCGGTGGATAGATGCTTCTTGGTCTCGAAGCTAAAGCTGCTCATGTGGCCGATAGAGCCGGCCATGCGGCCGTCCACCGTTCCGAGCACGCACTGGGCGCAGTCTTCGATGAGCGTGATCCCCCGGCGCGAGGCGATCTCCATGAGCCGCGGCATATCGGCGGGGAGGCCCTGCATGTGAACAGCAATGATGGCCTTCGTCTTCGGCGTGATGCGGTGTTCGACATCGTCAGGATCCAAGTTGAAGGTGTCCGGATCGGAATCAGCAAAGACCGGCACGGCGTTCTGGTAGAGCGGAGCCCAGCAGCACATGACCACAGTTTGGGCGGGGACGATTACCTCATCGCCGGCGCCCACGCCGGCTGCGGCCAAGCAGCTATGGAGCGTCGAGGTCCCCGAGTTGTGGGCGATGGCGTGGCGCACGCCGAATCGCGAGGCGAAGGCCTTTTCTAAACGCTTGGCCCAGGGAACCTCCGTGTTGGCGGGATTTTCCGAGTCAAGCGCCTCAAGGACATAACGCGCCTCATTGCCGTTGTACTTGCCGAAGGGATTTTCAGTGATGGCGCTTGCCAGCGAAGTCAGAGGCTCACAGTCCGATTTTGATTTGTTCATTAAACCTCCGCTGATTGTTGATGTAATCCTGTTGGCGATGCCAGTTGATCTTCTGTAGGCCCGCGGCGCGAGCTGTGCGGACGATCTCGGGAGCGGGCGCGAGATAGTCAATGCGGGCGTACAATTGCCGATAGAAATCGAGATCCTCTGGGTAGTCGATCGTTAATCGCACATCTTGCGCTCCGATTTCCTCGTCAAGGGGCGGCACGGGCACAGGCCGGAGCTCCGACCTCTTCAACACTTCGGTGATGACGTCGATGTCGGCTTCGCGGTCCGGCACAAGTCGGCTCAAGATTTCAATCCCTCGGCGGCTGATCCCATATGTGAAGAATCCCGGGATCATCTCCGGTGGAGAGACGACTAGATCAGCGCCGTGATGCAAGAGTTCGAGCGCGCGCCGTCCGACTCTGAATGCAAAAGTTGGGTCATCACCATCAACCAATAACGCTTCGCTGAGGTCATGAGCCTGGAAGCAGTCCGCCCAGCGCCGAATCTTGTTCTTTGCCGCCCCGCGAAAACAACCGATGCCATCCTTGAGCGCGATTGCCGTCAACGCATCGTCGGAGGGGTCGTCGGTGGTCGCGAGGATAACCGGGCAACCCACTTTGGCCGCGCGTCGAAGGACCACTTGGATCGCGCAAATATCCCCGACTATCGGAGCTAAACATTTTCCAGGCAGGCGGCTTGAGGCTGTCCGGGCGGTGACAAGGGCGGCGGACTTGCTCATTTCTTAAACGCGAGGGCGCAGGCCATCGCTATATCCGATGTGTGGGAAACGCTGACCAACACGCCATAGTGCAAACCGAGTTCGGGGGGCAGGACCACGAAGGGCCGGCCTCTCGGATCGTTTAGAATTTCGATTGAGGCCGGCTCTAGGGGAGCAATTGCACTCAAGGCCTTGATAACGGCCTCCTTGGCGGCGAACTTGCCCGCCAAATGCTCATGGTGGCGGACGCTGCCTTTCTCGTGGTCACGCTCCCTTGAGGAGTAAATGCGGGCCAACTCGGTTTCATTCAGTTCTAGGAAGCGCGGGCAGGCTTCGCAATCGATGCCGACTCCAACGATTTCCGAGGAAGGAATATGCGTAACGGGGAGCGCGGCATCAATGGGATTCATATCAGCAAAACGACGGAGTATTATACCAGATCATGCTCGGAGACCGAGGCGATCGGCCAGTTCTCGCACGACCCCTCCTCCGCCGAATGTGTGGAGGACCAAGCGCGAGAGTTTTATGATGCGGGGATGGGCATCCCCTGGACACACCGGCCAGCCCACCAAGGACATTGCGGCTTCGTCGTTGACGTCGTTTCCCACGAACAGGACGCGAGCAGGATCGATCTTTTTGCGTTTGAGATGTTCCGAGAGGGTTCGGGCCTTGTTCTGGATGTCCTGTATGACCGGGAGTCTTAGTTTGCGCGCCCGTGCCGCGACAACGCGGTTGCGTTCAGTTGAGATGATCATCTGGGCTAAACCGGAGCGGCGCAGGAGGTCGACGCCCAGGCCGTCCGCTCGGCTCACAACGACGCCCTCACGGCCGTCTTCTAGGACCAAAACCTTATTGTCGGTCATCACTCCATCGAAATCATAGACGATAAGGTCAATGGCGCCGCAAGTCAAGATTCCCGTCTTGCGCTTCACCATGCGGTCCTCCCTCCGTCCACGCTTAATACGGTGCCGTTCATGTAGGATGAGGCTCGAGACAGAAGGAAGACGATGGCTCCCATGTACTCATCCTGATCGGCCATCCGGCCCAGGGGGATCAGGGCGGAGACTTTCTTTACAAAGTCCTGGCTTTGCCCGTTGAGCACGCCGCCTGGGCAAAGGGCGTTGCATCGGACGCCTTGTCCGGCCCAATAGGTGGAGAGGTAGCGCGTCAGACCGATAATTCCGGTCTTGATCACGGAGTAAGTGACCGGCTTGACGGGTTGCCGGTCCGCCGGCAGGCCCGTCACCCTGTAGAGCCTCTGATCGGGGCCTATCAGGCCAAGGTCGGAGGAGATGTTGATGATAGTTCCTCCCCCCCCCTTAATGATTGCGGGTCCAAAATGTTTTGCACAAAGAAAAGCGCCGGTCAGACCGACAGCGAGCTCTTGATTCCAAGCCGTGAGGCTGAAGTCCTCAAGGCGGGTTGCGTTCGTCACCTCCGATTCGGCCGTGACCTTTGGGTCCACCGCGGCATTGTTGATCAATGCGTACACGCTTCCAAAGCGTTTTAAGACATGGGAGCAGGCTTGGGCTACGGCCGCTTCCTTGGTAATGTCGACTTCCAGGCCTATGCAGTCGGCGCCCGTAGAGGCCTGGATTTCTGCGGCGGCTCGCTCAGCTAAGTCTTTGCGAATATCGAGAAGCACGACTTTGGCGCCGAAGCTTCCCGCGGCTTGGGCATAGCGCTTTCCAAGCAAACCAGCCCCGCCGGTGATAACGACGACCTTTCCGCTCAGCTCAAAAATTCCGCGCATATCGTTGTTTGCCATCTAGTCTCCTTGGACTTGGCTATCGAGTTGGAATATCAGCTTATGGCTTTCTTTCACGCTGGACAGCGAGGTCTCGGCCTGTCGTTCCTTGCGCACCGCAGCCAGGAACTCATGCATTACCGCTTTGAAAAGGGAATTTCTGTCGAAATCGTCTGCTCGAGCCAAGACGGTCGTTGCGCGCGAGTCAGTGCTTTCCAAAATGCCGCGGAGCAGGTCGAGGGTGATTCGTCGATTTTCCATTACGATGCTCAATGTGCGTCTTTGGGCCTGTTCGGTGAAGCTTAAATGGATCCCGCATGGGAAAGGCTCCCCTCTCCATCGGAAGCGGCAGACAGCCTCCACGGTGTCGGCAACGTCTAGAGTCAGGCCACTGGCCCGGCCGCCTTGGGCGGCGACATCGGAGGCGGCACCGAATAAGGAGCACAGCAAGTCGAGTTCATGACACTCCGTGAGCACGACCCCTCCGCCAAGATCGCGACGGCCGGCATAGAGTTCGCGGTAGTCCTCATACGGATGCCAGGACGGAAAGTGAGTGCCCACAACGACCTGGACGGAGGTCACCTGCCCCGCCGATGCCAACGCCCGGCGCAATTCCAGGACAAGGGGGTGCCGTCGTGTCTGGAAGGCAGCCATGGCGAAGGTTCCTCCCTCATGGGCTGCGGCCATGAGGGAGGAAAATTCTTCCTGAGTCCTGCAGACCGGCTTCTCGATGAGGCAAGGGATGCCCTCTTTCAGCAGTGGAACGGCAGCGCTGGCATGGGCGCTGGTGGGATTGGCGATGATAGCGCAGGTCGGCTTCCAGGCGACTGCATCCTGAATGTTGAGCAGACGGGCCACGTTGAAGGCGGAATGGAGGTCTTGAGATGCGTCTTCAGTGAAAGCGGCGGTGATCACCGATGAGCGCCCCCTGACTCGGACAGCCGCGACGTCTGCCTCAGGGTGCATCGCGCGGAGGTTTCGAAGATGCCGCTGGCCAGCTCCACCCAAACCCAAAAAAAGGACCCTCAGTCTCAAAGAGCGATCCCCCGCTGTGCAAAATTCGCCCGGACCCAATCCAACTGGCGGCGAAAAACCTCAAGGCCTTCATCATCGCGAAAGGCCTGCATGATGAAGGGGCCCTGGAAGTCAAGCTTCGCCAGCGCTTCAAAAAATCCTGGGTAATCGGCGTCGCCCGTGCCAAGCGGTACTGAGCCTCCGCCACGGCGCCTGTCCTTGATGTGGATGTCGGAAATCTCCCTTCCGTAGGCCGCCAGTTCTTCCGCGGGTGGGTACCCTAAGGAAGCGCTGTTGCCGATATCGTAGTTAACACGGACCCAGGGCGAGTTTAGAGTGTCAAGAAGGGCGCGAAAAGCCTCAGGAGCCAGGTCAGTCTCAAGAGAAAAGCCGACACGATAGCGGACGGCAGTTGTGAGGCAGGCCCCCAGAGCCTCAATGAAACGAGCCTTGCCGTCCAGCATCCTCAAGCTTGAGTGGTCCACGCAGGGGATAACGATATCGGTGACCCCGAGTTCGCTAGCACCGGCCAGCAGGGATTCAAGAACGCCCAGGCTGGTTCGTCGAACCTCCACATCGGGCGAGTGAAGGGGCGCATCCATGAAGTAATCGGCGCATATCGTTTTGACGCCAATCCCGGTCCGCCGAGACATGCTTAGAATATCGGCTCTCCCCTTTTTGGAAAAGAGAGGATTGGCATGATGATCTTCCAGGTCAAATATGAACTCGATCAGATTAAGACCCATGCTGGCGGCCAGGGAAAACTCCTCGGGCCATCGTCCGACGGGGAAAGACTGGTAGCGGCCCTTGTGCTTAGGGAGCAGTCGTCCCTGCATGACGCCAAGTCGTTTCAAAGCCGCGATCCTTTTGCATTCAATAAACGGTCGCTGTTGCATTGTTGGGATTTCATTGTTATGGTGGATGCGTAGGTTCTGAAATGAAGTTTACACAAAACATTCTTTATCCGGCGCGTGACTGTCCTTTAGATGTAAATCCGGGTTCGATCCAAGACCCAGTTTATCCCTATTTCGCGTCAAACAGTTGACGGCGAAAAATGCGAAATAAGGGATGCTATCGATAATTCTTTTTGTATATTTTAGAAATCGAATAAAAATATTATTGTTCTCATTAAGCAACTGGGCGGCGTGCAGGATTTCTTTAGCGCGCTGAATAAAATAGAGCCAATATTGGCCGGAAGATAAGTTCTGATTTACCGTTTTTTCAAAATCATCCAACGCCGGCTGATCGCCATCAGCGGTCAGCGCATCCGTATATCGGAGAAACCTTATGCTGTTGGATAGATAGTTGGAAATAAAACGCTGTTCCGTAGAGGTCAGAATGGTCCTCCAGGCGTACGGCTGAGTATGGGGTTTAAAACCCGTTGTCGTTATTCCATTACCAGCGTTGCCTCCCCAGGATTTTCCCATAAAACTCGAAACCAATAAGCATTCGTTAAAACCGATCTCAAGCCACGAGCAGAGACTATCGAGTGCCGTTCGGTTAAGTTGATGAAACCGGTCTAAATCCAATATTCGGAATCGGCGGCTGTCGATCCTTGAATATATGTCTGACAGCTTGACGATTGACGGAGCATAAATACGGGTGCAGTGGATCAGCCAAATAATGGAGAGCGATTGAGCTTCGAGCCCAGTCCTATTTTTAATGAGTTGCCTGTGCGATATCCAATTCGCCCATGGATCTCGCATCATCGCGATGTACTTTAATCTGGGGAAATCGGCGCTGAGATCCTCCCAGGAAATTTTATCATGCGGGTTGTACAAGAGATATTTAACTTCCCTAATTTTCTCGATGTTCCTCACATTGTGATACGCGAGATGAATAAGTATAAAAAACTGTTTTCTCGTTAATGTGTTTCCGGCGATTGGATAGTTTTGCAGAAGAGCCTTGAAGCGATCAGAGAAATCGGTTTTTCTGGTACGGATGTGCTCATTAAAGTCCTTACCAAACCCCTTGACTGCAGTTAGTGGATTGGGCCCGTAATAGCCTTTTTCTATATCGAACAAAGATCCATTATTTTTAATAAAATCATTAAGAATAATATCGATGTTCTCTATGCTTTCAAGTATTTGTGTGTGAATGGATTTAAGATAAGGCAGTGTGAGCACTTCGGGGTGCCCATCAAACAAGGATTGGAAAAAAGAAGATCCTGCGCGAATGTAGGGAGCTGGATGGATGACAATGAGATTGATGCGATCGTAGAAATCTTCTGAGGTTTGTTTTTCAGCGCCCATTCAGTCCTTCCGCTCAGGGGGCGCTATTTCTAGAGACCGCAGGTCCGACATGCTATCCACCTCACCCCATTCCGAACAAACGGGGACACCCCGGATCGAGAAGCCAGACCCAATTAGACGCTGCAGGGCGCTCGTCATGTCCATTTTGTCTCGCACATCTGAGTTCATTTGCATGCGAAGTTCATGGAGAGCCGTCCACCCTTTGGGGCAAAACCGCAGGAGTCCCATGTATTGTCCCTGAACTTCCTTCACGGTCTTTGGCTTGTTGCCAATCTCGAGTATTTTGCCCGTAGCATCAATTCGAAATGTCTCTGCATCATCCAGTGGGTTCGTAAATCGCTTGCTCCAGGCCGTCAGCCAGTCGGGATCGTAAGTTAAGGAGAGGTCCGCTGTAGCAGTGATAAGATGTGCGACCGTATCTGCGGAATAGAAAATATCAGAGTAGCTGACGATGCATATATCTTTTTGAAGCCACTCGGCCGCGCATGCTAGCGAGCTGACCATTTGTGTTTCAGCCCAGCGCGGGTTGTCGAACATTTTGAGTCCATATGATTCGAGCAGGTCGCCGCGATAGCCGCGAACAATGGCGATTTCGCTCAGTCCCGCGCCGCGCAGCGCATCGAGCTGCCACTGTAAAAGAGGTTTGCCGCGAAATTCGACGAGGCATTTTGGGCGCTTTTCCGTGAGAGATTGCATGCGGCTGCCGCGTCCGGCGGCAAGAATAATGGCTTTCACCTGATATCCTTGAAATCTTGGAATTGATGCGGCGCCCGGAAAGCTAAAAAATTATTATTGCATCGGTTTGTCTTGCCGTAGCGCATCCGCTCGCTCGTCGACAGGTCGACAACTCTTCCGCGAGCTGCCTTCAGCACGGCCTTCCCTGCCGCCGTATCCCATTCTCAATGCCGTTTTGTTGGGCAAAGCGCTCGCTCTCTGGGTCATTGTGGAACTGGCTTGTCGCCATGTGAACGGTTGGGGTGGCGGGCAATCCCGGCAAAGCCTCCCTCCTACCTTCTCCGGAAATCAATGGCGCACCACTGTTGACCAGCAGGATGCTGATGACCTCGTGAGACAGGCGGTCGGCAGGGTTAACGGGGAAGGCGTCGCTTTCGATTTCAAAGCTCATGTTCTGGCGATACACCGACAGCACGGCTTTGCCGCATTGAAGTGCTGCTTGCATGGCAACTGTGGAGAGCTTATTCACCGAACAGCAGCCGAAGTCTTGTCTGGTCTCGGATGATAAATGGAACCTCGCGTTCGGGGTGCCACATCCAACCTTCCCAGGGTAGTGTTATGTGGCGGAATGCTTCAATTACGAAATCTTCGCTGGTAGCCAATACTTTAAAATCCGGGGGGCACTGCAACAAAGCGAAGTTGTGATAGCTGTTGGCTTCGCCGGTGATGGTTCCTCGCAGCAGATGACGGGTACGGACGTGGCCAACCACTGGCCGCAATTGGCCTCCCGCCGAAATTGTCATCATTTGCATGCCGCGGCAGATGCCTAGTAGTGGAATTCCATGAGTATTGGCCCAGGCAAGTAAATGGCGTTCCGTATGATCGCGCTCAGGCGATTCGCCAATATTTCCTCCGCCTGATAGTACCACAGCGTGGGGCCGCAATGTCTGCAACCACAGCGATAACGCTTTATCCCGGCTGGCCAAGCCGTTCGGCACGGGAGCCGCAAGATAACCGGCGCTAGCCAGCCAAGCGCAAACACGCTGATCAAGGGCATCCCTCCGTTCGCCACGATCTGCCAGCACATCGACCCGCTGGCTTACGGCCACCACCTTCACGAGAGCACCTCTACCCGACGCCCGGCGCAATCGATATGGATGCGTTGTGCCTGAGACCAGCGGTGGAACAAAGTCTCTCCGGCGCCGATGATTGCCGGCAACCCGATCTCGCTGGCCCGAATGGCCATGTGACTGTTCACGCCCCCGTAAGCCGTCACCAACCCCGCAATAGGATGGGAGAACAGCCAATCGAAACCCGGGTCTGCGCTCGAGATGAAAACAATCCCGCCCTTTAGACGATCTCGCTCATTCGGTCTTACAACCGGGCCGGCCGCGCTCAATTGTGTCACGAAGTTCGGCTCGCACTCGGGGACTTCGAAGGCCCACACGTCCTCCGGACGGATGATGAGGGGCGGCAGCCACAGCGAGCAGGTCTCTCGGTAGCGGACCTTGCCCTCTTCTATGGAGCGAGTCACAATATCGCGAGGATCATCCGCCCCGGCGTACAGCTCTCGGATGCAATTGATATTCGCGTGAGACAATTCCTCCGTCGAAAATCCGAGGCCCCCCCCCCATTCTCGGAACAAGGACAACGCATCCGACAAATTACGCGTGAATACGAACTTGGAATACTCTCTCAGTTCGATGCTTGCCTGTAGAAATACGAATAGGCTGTCCACATCCGAGGAAAGGCCGTGCTCTTCTAGCAAGCGAGAGATCTCGTTTCTCTGATTCTGATTCAGGGTGAACTTCTTGCGATTGCCGTCCTGCGCATCTGTATTGTGTTGATGCCCAAGGTACTCTTTTGGCGCCTCGTCGTAGCGCGGAGAGAGGATGTCATAGGTGCCCGGCCGCAGGTGTCCGTAGCGTGCCAAAAAGACAGTCTTATCCATCATTCCCAGGTCGCGTGATAGCTGGCTGCTGACTGTATCGAGTCCGTTCATGAAGCGGTCGTACTCGTCTTCCGAAAAAACTCCTACCGCTACCAGCGACTTGAGCATTTGTACCGCGATGAATCCCGCTCGCGCCAATCCGGCAAACGGTAGGGTTCCATAGCGCTTGCAGTCCTCCAACAGCCAATAGATGCGCGAAACCGAGTCCAGGCCCGAGGTTAGAATCTCGTGGCGGCGCCGGGACAGTATGGCGAGTTTGGATTCATCGGTGCGCCAGAGACCGTTCTTTTGATCGATGATCCGGTTCGTGAGGAGCCGCAGACTCTCGGCCAGACGGACCCTTTCATCTTCAGTAAACCCCGCTTCAGCCAGAACCTGTAATCGCTGCGGCAGGTCCAGCGTGTAGCAGGAGAAGACGACCTCGAATTCCACCTTGTCATGCAAGGCCGGAGCGGCGATCAGCCGATCGAGGTAGTAGTCCACTAGTCTGTCGGCAAGACTTCCTTCGACGTCCTTTGGAATGAAGGAATTGAAACTCAGACGTACATCGATGTATGGCTGTCCGGCGAAATGCACCAGCAACGGGAAGCTCCGAAGATTGCGATAGCCGTAATTATTGCGCTGGTAGGCCCAGATGGCGTCTGTAACGAGTTCACGATAAAGCGACAAGGCCAGCGGGCGGGGTCGGATGCCGATGATTTCTGCGGGATTCCAGTCGGGCATCACGCCGAAGACGGTAGAGCGACCATGCAGGAACGGATGCGGCAGTTGGGCGGAGCGAACCTTGTCGGCAATACGAGTCAGCAGGGCTCGATGTGCCTCGGGATCGACGGGAGTCTGCGACATGACCAGTGGGCGGACCTGCAGGAGGTATGGCGCATCATCCGTAGTGATGAAGGCGAACTCCACATCGAGGGGCTGACCTAGAAACAGAGCCTCCAGCTCCTCGATCAACGATGCGACGCGTGACATATCCGATGTCAGCCCCTCCGCGTCCTTAGTCGCGACAAAGGTCCGTGTTTGGCGTGCCCCTCCTGTGACGGCCGTCGTGTCCGCACCCAGCGAATAGTTGATGACCTGATAGGGTGCACCCGTCGCAGGATCGCGAGAAAAGGCCACCCCTGACATCCGCACGTCCGAAAGCAAAGGTTGCACAAGCACCTCATCGAGGGTGTTTGGACGTTCGCTATAAGAAGCGACGACCTGTTCGACGGCATCCGAGAAGGTCTCCATACTGACGCCCAGCACCGAGGTGAAATGCCCTGCGAGAGACGCGGTAGCCGCATCCTCCGTCAAAGAGCTGGAGCGTACTACCCAGGGCGCTGGACCGAGCGCCTTGGACAGTCTCTCAATGATCTGGGCCGGATGACTGCGCCAATCGGCGACAGTGAAAAACTCAAGCGGCAGAAGTCGGGCGCTATTGAGCTCCCCTACCAATGCAGCAAGAGTGCGGGCCTTGGTCGAGAACTTCGACTTAACGAGCATCGGGCCTAAGCGCGCTTCCGGGCGACCCAAGCGCGGGTTAGATAAGTGGCCTCGATCACATCCAGGTTTTTGATTCGGTCGGCCACGTATGCCAAGAATGTCGCAAAGCCGACGTCGCCGAGTTGCACCCTCAAATCGTTCACAGACCGCCAGGCCCCGATGTATCGATCCTGGGTGAAGGATATGACGTGCTTCGATTCCAAATAAACGACGTTAGCGAATCGTCCGCACTTCTCAAGACGTTCCGTGAGCGTATCAGCGAATTCAGACCGTCCTGATGATACTCGCTTGATCTTATTGCCCTTAAGCTCAGCAAGATGTGCCTCAATCTCCACAAGAAGAGGATTGGTCTCGATGAATCGAGGATTCCATAATGCCGCAAAACATCCTTCCGGGCGGAGCACCCTGCAAAATTCATCAATCCCCTGGTCGAAATCAACCCAATGGAACGAGGAGGCCATCGTCAGCAGGTCCGCGCTAGCGCTGATGAGACCCGTCTCCTCACCTTTACCTGGTTTCCAGACGATGCCATTATTATCTCTATGCGCTACGCCCTGGCCGCGCATATCGGCGTTCGGTTCCACGGCGACGATTGAACGCGCTCCAGCAGCGGCCAACATCCGCGTCCATATGCCCGTGCCGGCTCCAACATCCACCACATCCAGTCCAGCGGCGGACTTTCCCATGATGCCCATAATACCACGCAGTACTGCCTGCGAATAATCAGGCCGATAGTTCGAGTAGTCTTCTGCCAAGCCCGTAAAGTCACCATGTTTCATTTTAATCCACCCATAATTTTAAACCACGCCCAGTGCGGTTAGATGTTGCAACAATTCATCAAAAGCATCCTCTGCCGACCATCTCTCGCGCCAGGACAGCAGGATATCCGGGGATTGAGGTCTATCGATGGCGAAATCCAGGCCTGCGACGTTCTTTAGCTCACCTGCAGCCGCCCGCTCATAGATCTTTTTTGGATCGCGACGAACGAGTTCATCCATCGGGATATCAAGAAATATTTCCACATAGCCGGGCAGATGGGCTCTATTCCATTCATGTACGTCTTTGAAAAGCGATATCGTAGCGATTGCGACGTCCACACCCTGAATCGCTATGAGGTGACAGAGGCGGGCGTAGCGCATAGCCAACTGTAGGCGCTCTTCGGGGCTGTGCGTTGCCATTACACCCATGGCCGAGCGTAATTCGTCCCCGTCCAACATGACAATGGGCCTGTCACGCACGCGCAGGTGGTTCACCAACTTATGGCAAAGGGTGGTCTTGCCCGCACCTGAAAGACCTGTGAACCAATATGTCCGGGATTTATTCATCTAATCTACATTAGCGTCGTTCAGGCATTAATTTGTAGTCGGCAGCGAAAGAATACAGAAAAGTTCGTCCCCCATTCCGGTTTTGTGGGCATCATCCATCAGACTGAGTACACGAGCCCTCTCGCGATATAAGATTTGATTGGGTTCCTTGTGTTCTTTAAATCCGATGACCAGAGAAAGAAGGGCCGGAGTACAAAACGAAATAAGACGGTCAACTTTAAAGCCCGTTAATTCGCAGAGCCGCCTCATGCTGACTTCAGTGAAATATTGCAGATGGAGCGGGACTTCGATGCAGTCCGGCGCGATCTTGTAGCTGATCCCATCATAATTGGGAACCGTGATCAGCATCTTTGTTTGAGGTCCGCAAAACCGTGCCAGCATCCTCAGTGTTGTGACTGGATCCGCGATATGTTCAAGCGACCAGTTAAGTCGAATGAAGTCAAAGAGTCTTGTTCCACTTGCTTCCAGGTCCTGGATTGTCGCATAAGCCGTGACGCCGTCCTTGAGGAGTTCTGCACGGCAAGAGGCGGAGGGCTCGACGCCTACCACCGACACGCCTCGGCGAGCCAGGCTGCGTATCGACAATGCCGAATCCGTCAAATTAACGTCCCAGCCTGCCCCGCAGCCGATTTCTAAGATGCGCATGCCAGGCTGGAATTTCATGCCGTAACTGCTCTCCGTCATGAACGGCGAAACAAGGCAGCTGAGGCCCCTTTTTGCGAGCAAGGGTAATAGGATTTGAGCTATCAGAATAGAGAATCGATTTTTCTTGGGGTGATACTCGAATCCTTCGGCTGCTTGCTTGGGAATATACAACTGGGTGACCCAGGCGCGAAGGATATTCCTTAACATCGATTTCAACTTGCTCGGGAGAAAATATGAATAATTCTCCGGATAGAACATCGAGATGGATTGCTCAGATGGGCGTGGCGAGAGATAATAGTGGCGGCAACCGCGGCACTCTCTAAGCTTCCATAATCGCGAGGGGTCCACGCCATGCACGAAGTCCCGCTGTTCCGCTGCGATAAAGTCGCTAAACTTTCCGCATAGAGGGCAGGGGACATCTTCCAGTTCAGGTGTCTTGGCCATTAAGGCTATCATTCCACGGAGGCCGACGCGATCAAGGTGTCGCACTTCGCAAGCTCGGCAAGGCGGGAGGCATAGGCCTCGCACAGCGCCGGTGAATCGAGGAACGACCAGGCGACATGGCCGCCGGGGGAATCCTTCGCCAGCCAATGGAGGTGATTTGAGAGAGGATATCGCTGGAATTGTTCGACTGCCGTGGGCTTGAACCCTGCATGGCGCAGTACGGTCGATAGGGTGCTGGGGCTGAAGAGATAGAGATGGGGGCTCCAATAGGTGAATTTCGAGAATGCTTCCGACTTGTAAAGCGTCAGCAGTGCGTCATCCGCGCTGGGAACCTCGACGATAAGCGATCCTCCCGGCGCAATTTTCCTACGGACCTCTTTGAGCACCGAGATCGGGTCCGGCATGTGCTCGAGCGAATGGAAAAGTCCGATGACATCGTGCGACTGATCGGGTACGGCCTCAATTGAGGGAAACACTTGGAACTCTTTTGCCCCAAGCGCCTCGCGCCAACGGAGCATCGGCTCCACACCGCTGGCTTTTGTTCCGGCATCTGTCAGTGCAAGGAGAAGCCCCCCCGCGCCGCAGCCGACATCAAGAAATCGGCGAGCTTTGGTCAGCGCGCTTAACTGCCGCGCGCGCCGTTGATCGTCATCGCGACAAACCGCGAGGTAGTCGTGCCAGCTCATGGATCCCAGTGTTTCACGGTCGAAATCTTTTTGATAGAAGTCGTGGCCGATATGGTCGTGGCTGTCGAGAAAAACAAGGCCGCACTTGCAGCAAGAGCGGATTCCGATTTCGGGGAGGTCCCGCACTTGCCCGGGACGCGACTCAGTTTCCGTTGATCCGCAAAGATAGCAACGGGTGATTCTCGTTAAGGTTATGGGAGTTTTCAATTGAGAGATGGCCGCAGTAGGCGGTATTCGTGTAATGCATTAATAATGTGGTAGAGCGAACTTGCTTTAGCCGGCTCTTCACGGAATTCGCCGGACTCAAGCAATGTGTCTCGCCATAATCCCGGCAGCGGGACTCGAAGGAATTTAGACAGCGCGTCCATCGCTTCATCGGAGGCCAGAGCGAAGGTTGCCTGCTGGTTCTTCGGCGCGTGCGCTCCGAATCGGACCGCGGCTTTGATTCTCTCGCACTGCGGCCAAAATCTGGAGGATTTTGTTTTCGGAACCGAGTGGCTCCAAATCTCATCCATGGCGTTTCGGCAGGGGCTCAGGCCGCAGGTTTCGCTGACTTGGTAAAGCCGGTGTCTGACAGAGCGCAGGTCGCGCCCTGTCGCCTCTTCATAAAGCGTCATCAGCCACGCCCATTCGTAATGATGACCGGGCTCAAAAAAGAAGTTCCCATCGGTGCGCCGCGGTCGCCAGTCTTTTCCAAATTGCTCGCAGAGCGCGCCGCTTTCCACGTCGATGAATCGAGACAGGCAGAGCTCCAGGACTTCTTCGGCCAAATCCTTCCATCGCGGGTCCGTATCAGCTTGCATCCAGCTGAGGGCGGCCTCAAAAAGATGCATATGAGGGTTCGAGCGCATNNACAACACGTGCGCCCGCCGCTTTAATTTGTGGTCGCGCGATACGAGATAGGCATTGGCTAGGCCAAAAAGAGCGAATGATTGCGTGTATAAATCCGGTTGCATGCGATGAGGTTTTCCGTCTTTATCTACGGAATGGATGAACGATCCTGATGGAGTCGAGTAGCTGTCTATCAGGAAGGAGGCTGCGCGGCCAATGATCGATTGCAAGTCATTTTCAGAACAGCAGCCGAGTTCCCGGCCGATTCGAAACGCATAGATTTGCCGGGCTTGCACCATCGCCCGCTGAGGCAGATCGAGAGCGTCCCCGTTCAATGAGAGCGCTTCGACAAAGCCGCCGGTGCGAGCATCAACCCCCTGCTTCATCCAAAGCGGAAACACGTGGGAGGAAAGCCATTCGTGCGATTTGGCGATCTGCGCTTGCGATCGTTCGGCGATCACAGGCTGGAGGGAGCGCTCTCCCAATATGTAATGCAAAATACTAGGAATAATCCCGCAATTAAGCCGAGAGCGCCGGCGATAAGAATGTTCCTGGTTCTGTTCGGCCCGACCGGCTGCATGGAAGCAAGAGGCTCCTGGATCAGGCGGATATTCTGCACGCTGTCTTTTGATAGATTTAGATTTATTATCTCAACGCGCTTATCGTTGATGCTGTTTTTCAAGTTGGCGATCGTGTTTAGGATGCTTTCTCTTTTCCCCTTCAAATCTAAAAGGCCGTTCTTCAGTTGCGTCAAGTAGCCCGCATTATGCTGTATCGTGGCGGCATAGAAGAGGGCCGCAATGTCATCCTTATTTTCTTTGCGTTCGAATATTGCCTCTCTTTTCGCAAGCAAGCGGGCTTCATTAGTCTTGGCTTCCTTGACGTCGTCGGTTAGCTGACGCTCTCTGTCGGTCAATAGCTTGAATTGTTCATTCTGCAGATTTATCTCATTTTCAATGCTATTGATTTGGCTAAGAACGAGCTTAATCTGGTTGCCGATCCTATTTTGCTTGTCAGAAATTATCTTCGCGTAGCTGCGATTGAGGGCCTCGAGCAATTTGGTTAGGGTGTTTTTTCCGCTAGCGGCTTCATCTAAGGTCTTCCTTAGGCTGACTTTAATCAACCGCGTATCTTTGGGGAGGGTGATGTCGAAATGCAGGTCATTTTTGAGATTGAGCTCATTGATTATTTGGGAGTTGTAGGCGCCTACTTCGATTTGTGATTTTATATTCGCGACGGTATCCCAATTCTGCACTCCGGTATCAGTGATGGCGTTGACGGGAGGTTCGATAATCATTGCAACTTCATAGACATCCGGGGTATTGAAGCCCCGAATCGCGGCAAAAAGAATGGAAACACAAAAAACGGTTAATAACACCCCCTTTCTCTTGATGACGGCCTCTATGCCCGCCCGTAAATCAATTTCGTCATCCTGACGAGAGGCAGGCATAACGTTCATTGGTTTTGTTTCCCTGCGCACAAAAGTTTCATGATCGTGTTCTCTTGACTGTTGCATGTTAGCCAATTGTACCAATTATCCCATTTATTCGTAGGGCGCAATTAAAATGTGCTGCGCCGCCTGGCCGACGATTGGAATGTCAGGCCCGGGCGGACATGGAAGCCTTCATGGCGGCGAGGCCTTCTCGCAACGATAGTGGCTTGATTCCCAACTCGCGCTCCATGCGCGTCGTCACGAAGGTCGTGTCGCGCGGGCGGGGCGCGATGCCGGGGAAGTCATTGCTTGAGGCCGCCTTCACCAGGGAGGCATCGAGGCCGAAGGCCCGGGCCACCTCCTTGGCGAACTGGCAGCGGTTGACGCGGTTTTTGCCGGCGAGGTGGAAGACCCCCTCGGGACGCTTGCGGATGATGGCCCAAAGAGCCTGGGCGCAGGAGATGTTGTAGAGCGGGTTCTCCCAGACATCGTCGACCATCGAGACCGCCTCGCCGCGCAGGAGCTTCTCGTAGATCCAGGTCGCGGGGTTGGGGCGGGTGACGCTGTGATTCCAACCATACATTAGGATCGGCCTGACGATGGTCCAACGCTCGAGCGTCTCCCGGACCAGGCGTTCGCACTCGACTTTCAAGCCGCCATACTTATTGACCGGTGCGACCGAGTCGTCCTCGCGGTAGGGGGCCTTCTTGCCGTTGAAGACGGCGTTGGTGGAGATATAGATTAGATGCTTGCCCGCGCGCCGTGTCGCTGAGGTCACGTTGAGCGTGCCGACGATGTTGCTTTCCAGGCTTTCGGCGTAGTGCTTCTCGACATAATCAACGCTGGCGATGCCCGCCGCGTGGACGACAGCGTCAAAGGTGTTTTTTCCGAAGAGGCGGTCGACAGCGCGCTTATCGCGGATATCGAGGACCATGTGACGGGATGGGGAGCCTTCCACCTCATAGTCGCGCTGGTGGACGCTAACGATACGCCATCCGGACGGGAGGGTTTCCTCGAGCCCCTTGCCGAGGAGGCCGGTGCCGCCGGTCACGAGGATGGTCTTGGCGTGTGGATGTGTCATGGGGAATTGTGTGCCGGGTTGATTGTACATTTTCCCTTCGCATCTCAAACTGTACAGCCTAAGGCGTTTGTGTGGGGACCGGGTGTGAAGTGACTCTATGGTTCAAAGTTGTACAATGCCCGCTTCATTCATGAGTAGCGTCGCCAAACCCGAAATATCGGTCTTAATTCCAGCCTACAACGGGGCGGCGTGGATAGCCGAGACCTTGCGCCGCTTAGGCGCGGCGGCGGGCGGGGTTGCCTTTGAGGCGGTCATCGTCGATAATGCGTCCATGGATTTGACGGCCTCCAGTGCCCAACAATATGACGGAGTTCGGGTTCTGCGCAACGCGGCCAATCTGGGGTTTTCGCGGGCCGTCAATCAGGCGGCGGCGGCCTCGCGGGGTGGGGTTCTAGTGGTGATCAATCAGGACCTGTATCTTCAGCCGAACGCGTTGAAGGCGATGTTTGAATTCTTGAGTTCTAAGAACGCTCTCGTCGGGGGGGCGCTGGCCTTTGGAGACGGGGCCTATCAGCCCTCCTTCGGCCCTTTCCCCACCTTGGTCGGGACCGTGTGGCGGCTGGCGCTGCCGCGCGCGATGCGCAAATACGACATCGCTCGCCCCTCGGGCGATTCGGCGCGGGCCGTGGATTGGGTCACGGGGGCCTTTGTCGGCTTTAGGCGGGAGCTTTTTGACAAGGTCGGCGGGTTCGATGAAGACTATTTCATGTACTACGAAGATGTCGATTTTTGCCTGCGGGCACGCCGGGCG
>CXWL01005541.1_pt1 | contig 36666 bp, 48 predicted proteins | sample 590931 | NCBI WGS metagenome assembly CXWL01 (sample SAMEA3498368, study PRJEB10139) | groundwater metagenome | biome: water well; material: biofilm material | place: Germany | collected 2015-04-27
CCGCTGACGCTGAAGAGCAGAAGGGTATAGTATTCGCCGCGTTCGATGCCCATGCGTTGGGTGTAGCCGTATGCAAGAGCGATGCCGAACAAACCGCTGATGAGCAGCAGAATATTTGCAAAGGTGGAGAAGCCATCCAGAATAACCATGCCGTTAAAGCCAATGCTCGAAAGGCCAACCTGTGTGATGGTGTATCCCATTGTCCCCGCCAAACCAAACGCTGCGAGGAAAGCTGTAATGCCTTTGCGGCCTCTTGGAATGAAGATATCTGCAAGCAAAAGCAAACATGCCCATACGACGAGGATGGTGAACGGGAGAATTGTGTAGAAGTCTGTAAATTGAGGTTGCGTCATGAACGCTCCGAAAATCTGACGATGGACGATGGACAACAGACGATGATCAGCGGTCTATCGTCTATGGTCTTACAAAGGCAGCGCGGATAAAAGTTTCTCAACCGCAGGTGCGAGGATGTTGAAGAACGGCGCGGGGTAGAGGCCGATCCAGAACATGAAGATGACCAAAGGAATGACGGTAATAAGCTCGCGCCAGTTGAGGTCTTTGAGTTCGTGATGATGCGTGATCTCGCCAGCGGGGCCGAGGAAAACCTTCTGGAACATATAAAGAATGTACACAGCCGCCATGATGACGCCGATGGCAGAAATGCCCGCATACCACGGATTGCCAATGGCCTTGGAACCAAACGCGCCGAGCAAAATGGTGAACTCACCCACGAAGCCGTTCAGGCCAGGCAAGCCCATCGAAGAGAGCGAAGCGATCAACATGATGGCGCCAAAGATCGGGGTGATCTTCCACAAGCCGCCGTAGACTTTGATCTCGCGGGTGTGAGTCTGTTCGTAGATCATACCGATGAGAAGGAACAACGCGCCCGTGCTTAACCCGTGGTTGATCATTTGCAAAATGGCGCCCGCCACACCCTGAGGATTGAGCGCGAACAAACCAAGCATCACGAATCCAAGGTGACTGACGGAGGAATAAGCAACCAGCTTCTTCACATCTGTTTGAGCGTAGGAGACTGCCGCGCCGTAAATGATCCCGATGGTCGCGAGCAATGCGATCCATGGGGCGGCGGCTACGGTGGCATTCGGGAAAAGTTGAATATTGAAGCGTAGGAAACCATAAGTACCCATCTTCAGCAAAACACCAGCCAGGATGACAGAACCAGCGGTGGGAGCTTCCACGTGGGCATCGGGCAGCCAGGAGTGCAAAGGCCACATTGGAACTTTGATGGCGAAGGCGGCGGCAAATGCAATGAAAAGCAGCATCTGAGTCTGCGGGGTGATGCTGGTGGCATACAGGTCAGGCAGACGCGCAAGCATGGTCGGGACGTTGAAGGTGTCGGTCTTGATGCCGAGGAACAAAATGGCGATCAACATCAAGATGGAACCAGCCATCGTGTAGAGGAAGAACTTGACCGCGGCATACATGCGGCGAGGCCCACCCCAAATGCCGATCAGGAAGTACATCGGGATGAGGGTGAATTCCCAGAAGATGTAGAACAGGAACAAATCCTGCGCGAGGAATACGCCCATCATGCCCACTTCCAAAAGCAGGAAGAAGATCATGAAGTCTTTCACGCGGTCTTCAACGGCAGTCCATGTGGAGAGCAGGGAGATCGGAGTGAGGAAGGCGGTGAGCAAAACGAGCAGGATGCTCAACCCATCCACAGCGAGATAATAGTAGATATTCCAGCCAGCGACATTGATCCATGCGTATTTGGCTTCCAGTTGCAGGTCGGGGTTCGATGCGGTAAACATCGAAAGCGTCCACAACGAAATGCCAAACGTGATCAAAGAGGTGACCAGCGCCACCCAGCGGATGGCGGTCTTCCACTCGGAATTCATGAAGAGAATCACGAGCACGCCCACGAGCGGGAAGAAGGTCAGGAGTGTAAGAGGTTGCAAAAGAAATTCCATGTTCTATCCTCAAGTACAAAATCGTCGAAGGTCAAAGGTCGAAGGTCTGACTTTTGACTTTAGACCTTTGACTACTTAAATATGAGATAACCCAAAATCAACACCACGCCCAGCATCACAGAGAGCGCGTACGAACGCACAAAACCATTTTGGATCTTGCGCATGTTCGCAGAAACCCATTGGGTTGCATCGCCCAGCCAGTTGGCAAAAGCGTCGATACCTTTTTGATCGGCATATTCATTCAGCGCGATCTCACTCAGCCAGTTGTACGTTCCCAGAATAACCGTATCATGCACAAAGTCATGCCAGAAGCGTCCGTCGATCACATCCGCAAGGAAGGCAGATATCTTCTTGAACGGATTGATGATGACGGCAAAATATCCTTCATCCACAAACCATTTATTTTCCATGCCCGTGAAGATGAAACCGAGCGGCTTCTTGAGCGGGTCGGGTTGATTCGCTTTCAGCGGGTTGCGCCCATAAATGAACCACGAAACCAAAATGGCGAGCAGCGCCAGCACTGTGGAAATTCCTGCAACTGGCAAATTAAGCGGGAGACCTTCGACTTCGCCGATGGTGTATCCCAGCCAATGACCGAGATTATGGAAGCCTTCAAATGGGAGATTTAACGCGCCTCCGACTACGCTCAAAACTGCCAGCACGACGAGGGGCAGGGTCATCACCTTTGGGCTTTCTTGCGCGTGCTTCGCCGCGTCGCTGCGCGCCTCGCCGAAGAAGACCATCCAGATTTGACGCCCCATGTAAAACGCGGTGAAGAAGGCGGCAAGGGTCAACTGCCAGTAGACGCTGGTGAAATGCAAACTTGCATCCAGCAAAATTTCATCTTTCGACCAGAAGCCCGCGAACGGGAAAATGCCCGCGAGAGCCAGCGTGCCGATCATGTACAGCCAGAACGTGACAGGCATGGTCTTGCGAAGCCCGCCCATGTTGCGCATGTCGCCTGGGTCGAACACCTCGCCATGATCGTCGGGACCATGAGCGTCATGCCCGCTTTCCACTTTCTTTCTTTCTTCTTTCTTCTTTCCTTTTCCCTGATTGTCGTGAGCCGCGTGATGCGCGTGCGCATGATGTCCGCGCTCCAGCCCAAGAATGACCGAACCCGCAGAAAGGAAGAGCAAAGCCTTGAAGAAGGCATGTGTAATTAAGTGGAACATCCCAGCCACGTACCCACCCATGCCCACCGCGGCAACCATGAAACCGAGTTGAGAAATGGTGGAGTAGGCGAGGACTTTTTTGATGTCATATTGACCGACTGCAATCGTTGCCGCGAAGAGCGCCGTCCCTGCGCCGACCATCGCAACGATATACTGCGCCTGCGGAACAAGCGTGTACAGCGGAGCGGAACGGGTAACGAGATACACGCCCGCGGTCACCATCGTCGCGGCATGGATCAAAGCCGAGACAGGTGTTGGGCCAGCCATCGCGTCTGGCAGCCAGATGTAAAGCGGAATCTGTGCNNATACCAGAACATCAAAAAACCAGCGATGAGGAAACCGAAGTCGCCTACGCGGTTGGTGATGAAGGCTTTCTTGGCGGCATTGGAGTTGGCCCACGATGGACGGGCGAGCGTGTCCATCTCGAACCAGAAACCGATCAGCAGGAAGGAGCAAAGTCCCACGCCTTCCCAGCCGACGAAGAGCATCATGTAGGAGTCGCCAGAGACGAGAATCATCATCGCTGCAATGAACAGGTTCAAGAAGAGGAAGAAGCGGGTAAAGCGTCCCTCTTCGTGTTTGAAGCGGACATCCTCGTGCATGTACCCNNGCGGAAGGTCCAATCGAGTTGCAAAGTCCCGATGTGAATCCACTCTGCAAACGGGACGCTGACCGCTTCGCCGTGATTGAGCGAGACCGAATACGCCAGCAGAACCGAGACGATGAACGCCGCGCCCGAAGCAAGGCTCGCTACCGCGCCGACCATGTTCTCGCTGAATTTGAACGACTTGCTAAAGATCAAATTGATCAACAAGCCAGTGACGGGCGCAAAGACCAGCCACGGGGCGAGGAAGAAAAATCCTGAATTAATTGATTCGCTTAAGTGCATACATTTCTCCGAGTACCCGTCATTGCGAGGCGTATTTTGCCGAAGCAATCCCCAACTCTGTATGAGATTGCTTCGTCGCGAAGAACAAGAGCGCTCCTCGCAATGACGAAGGCTTTATCCTTTTAGAGAATTCAACTCGTCAACATTAATGTTCTTCTTGGCTTTGAATATCTGCACGATCAATGCGAGGCCCACGGCCACTTCCGCGGCGGCCACGGCAATGACGAAGAACACGAAGATCTGTCCGCTGAAAGATTTGAAGACGCTGGCATACGCCACAAAAACGAGATTGGCCGCATTCAGCATCAACTCGATGGACATGAAAATGATCAACGGGTTGCGGCGGATAAGCACGCCCATGGCCCCGATCGTAAATAAAACGGCGGAGAGAAGAACGTAATAATCTACGGGTACTGTGTTCATGATCCCTGCCCTGCCTTTTCCTGTTTTGTCAGAACGATTGCGCCCACCATCGCGACCAGCAGCAAAATGGAGGTGACCTCGAAGGGCAGAAGATATTTGCTGAATAATTCCAGGGCCATTTGGCGCAGGCTATCCATTGTGTTCAGCGAGGCACCGGGCGCGGTGATGCCCAGGTTCGGCTGGGCGCGGGAGACGATGAGATAAACCGATTCCACCACGAGAACGAGCGCAAGTGTGAAGGCGAGCGGTTTCTGCCAGGGCAAATCACTTGTGGATGAAATGCTATCCGCGCCAAGGAGCATGATCACGAACAGGAACAGCACCATGATCGCGCCTCCATAAACTGTCACCTGCGACATGGCAATGAACGGAGCGCCCAGCAAAAGATAGAACACCGCCACTGTGACGAAATTCAGCACGAGGAACAATGCCGAATACACCGCGTTGCGGCTGAATACCATGCCTAATGCGGTTGCAATGGCAACGAGGGAAAGGGTGAGGAAAACGATCAGGTCAGTAGTCATAGGTTTATCCGGTGATGAGAAAGGAGACTAGTGATTGGAGACCAGTCTCTAGTTCTCTAGTCTCTAGGATCATGCATTTCCGGCACAGAGCGCTTGAACACACCAGGCTCCACCTTGCGCGGAGTGGTCATCTCCACCGTGGGGACGGCTTCAAGCAGCATCTCTTTGGGGTAGATGGCCTGTCGGCGGTCGGTAAACGAAAGCTCGTAATTGTCGCCCAGCACAATGGCCTCGGTCGGGCAGGCATCTTCGCAAAAGCCGCAATAGATACAGCGCAGCATATTGATCTCGTAAGTAGAAGCATACCGCTCGCCGGGCGAGAAGCGTTTTTCATCCGTGTTCTCGGAGGATTCCACGAAGATCGCATCCGCAGGGCAGGCGGCGGCGCAGAGCGAACATCCAATGCATTTTTCAAGGCCATTTTCGTAGCGCTTCAAGACATGCCGCCCACGGAAGCGCGGACGGACGGGTCGCTTCTCTTCAGGATACTGATAGGTGACGGTCTTCTCGAAGAGGAAAGAGCGCAGCGTTTCGCCCAGACCTTTCGAGAGTTCGATAATGGGATCAAATACGCCCATGGGATTTTCTCCTCAGGTCACGATAAATAAAAGCAACGGCAACCAGTAAACTGGCAATGGAAAGCACAGGGATGCTCCACATGTACAACTGATTTTTGTACAAGTCTGCCAGTAAAATTCCAGTGGCAGTGATAAAGGCCACCGCCAGCGCGAGCGGCAGCAGAATCTTCCAGCCAAACGACATCAAACGGTCATACCGAATCCGCGGCCAGGTGGCGCGCACCCAGATCATCAAAAAGAGCAGAACGATCACCTTGGCAAACAAATAAACGGGTCCAAGCAAGGGGAACTTGTCTACAAATGGGCCGAGGTAGCCGCCAAAAAACAGGGTTGCCATAATCATGCAGACCACGATCATCTTCTGGTATTCCGCCATGAAGAACAGCGCAAACTTCATGCCCGAATATTCCGCGTGAAAGCCTGCAGTCAATTCCTGTTCGGCGTCCGGCATGTCGAAGGGCGCGCGGTTCACTTCGGCAAGGGTGGCAATCCAAAAGATCAACGCGCCCACAGGCTGAAGCGCAACAAACCACAGGTTTCTTTGCCCGTTCACAATATCGATCAGGTTCATCGAATTCCCCAGGATGATGGCCGTGACAAATGAAAGCCCAAGCGTAAGCTCATACGAGATCATCTGCGCCGAGGAACGAATACCGCCCAGCATGGCATACTTGTTATTGCTCGACCAGCCCGCCAGCACAATGCCGTATACCGCAATCGAAGCAATCGACATGATATACAGCACGCCCACGTTCACATCTGCAATGAACAGGGTAATCTCGCGTCCAAACAAATTGAAGGATGTGCCGAGGGGGATCACCGCCGCAAGAATGAGCGAAGGCACAACGGTCAACACAGGCGCAAGGATGAACACAACTTTATAAACTCGCGCAGGCGTAAGCTCTTCCTTAAAGATCAACTTTACTGCATCCGCAATCGGTTGCAGCAACCCCTGCGGCCCCGCGCGATTCGGCCCCACACGGATCTGAATACGCGCCAATGCGCGGCGTTCGTACCAGGTCAGGTATGCAAAACCTGTCAGCAGGATCAGGCACAGGACAAAACCTTTTAAAACCCATTCAAGCCAGATTGTCCAATCCATATTATTTCACCTTCCCAGATGCGGCCTGCATCTGGACGCGCGCCGCCACAGGTTCACGGATGGCAATGCCCATACTGCGCGGCACCAACACCACACCCGTTGAAATCGTATCGTCCATCTTTAGCAGGGCATCCCCGTTCACGCCATCGAAACTGATCTTGACGCGCGCGCCAGCTTCCAGTCCCATCTTCTTTGCAGTGGTCGGGTGCAACGTCACCGTCGCCTCACCCACACGTTCGTTCAACGACTGCGCGGGATTAATGGTCACACCGCGATCATATAATTTATTGACAGGTACAGCAATCAATTCCTTTTCCTTGGGACGAAGAGCCGCTTCCTTCCTGACCTTTAGAATGCGCACCGTTCCCCCAGCCTGAGCCATCGGGACGAGTTGCACACCCAAGCCCTGCGTGTTCTCATAGGTTGTGCCGCCGTAGTACAAGTCACCGCGCCCCACAATCGGCCATTGACCATGTACCCCGGCGAGATTTGCGTAACTCAAATCCGCCATGCCATCGATGGAGTTTGCCAGAATATCGAAGACCACCGAAGCGGACGAGCCTTCGAGAATGACTCCCATTTGCCTGGCAACCTGCGAGGTAATCGCAAAATCAGGCTTCGCATCACCCGTTGGCGGAACGGCTGGGTAGAAACGCTGAACACGGCGTTCGCCTGAAATATAAGTACCTTCGCGCTCGGTATAAACCTGGGCAGGGAAAACCACATCCGCAATTTCCGTTGTGGCGGTTTCAAGGATATCCTGCACCGCAACGAATTTCGCGCCCTTCAAAGCCTTCGCTAAATTAGGGTCATCCCCCACTGGGTCCGCGCCCACGATATAGACTGCTTTTCCTTTGAGAGCCTTGCCCAGATCAGCCACGGGACGGAAGCCAACTTCCCACGCGCCCTGATCATTGGCTCTCTGCCAGACACTGATCAAACCGTTGTTCGGTCTGCCAACGTGATCTGTTTCTTTCAATAGAGAGGCACAGGCAGAAGCCAATGTAGATGAGCCATTCAAGCCCAGTCCCTCACTGCCGTAGAACACAATCGCGTTCTTCGCCTTCGCAAATTCATCCGCGATCTTACTCTTCCTGCTGAAATCGTTGATCGTCTTTACTTCATCGCCATACGCATAACGGATGGTGAACTTCGCAAATTTATCCAGTTTGGTCGCGCGCGGATTCGCAACGATCAATGTCGCGCCGCGGTCCGCGGCTTGCTTCACGCGCAGCCACCAGATGGGAGCTTCTTCATATAAATCGGACGCCACCACGAGGATCGCATCGCCTGCGCCCATCTTGCCGATGTTCGTGCCCGCGCCCACACCCACCAACTGAGTCAGGTCGCCGCCGCCCATATCGGAGTACAAAATGGCTGTGCCATCCGCATGGTCTGCCAGTGACTTGAGGTTGAACAAATCCTCATTTGCCAAACGGCCCGATGCCAGCACCACAAAATCTTTTTTATACGAAGTGAAATTCTCAGCCGCCAATTTTGTAGCGGCGTCCCACGAAGTGCGCGCAAGTTTTTCCTCTTTGCCCCTTCGGGCCATCGGCTTGGTGAGTCTTTTCTTGCTTTCGGTATAGTGATGAGTAAAGCGTCCCTTGTCGCACAACCAGATCTCATTCACTTCTTCATTCTGGCGCGGCATCACGCGCTTCACCACAACGTCGCCGCCAGCCTTCGCTTCGCGGCGCGTGTTGAGCGTGGTATTGCATCCCACGGGACATTGCGTACAAATGGAAGCCTGCGCCTTCAATTCCCACGGACGCGCGCCAAAGCGGAAGTCCGCAGTCGTCAACGCGCCGACGGGGCAGATGTCGGTGGTATTGCCGGAGAAAACAGAATCAAACCCGGGGTTGGATAATGAAACGATCTGGGTGTTGCGTCCGCGCTCATCGAAACCGAGGACTGCCTCGCCCGCTACTTCATCCTGAAAACGAATACAGCGCGCGCATTGGATGCAGCGTTCGCGGTCCAGCCAGATCAATTCACCCAGTGGGACTTGCTTCTCGAGATGCAGTTTCTCATCATAATTAAAGCGGCTCTTGCCCGGACCAAATTGCATGGTCAGGTTTTGCAATGGGCATTCGCCACCCTTATCACAGACCGGGCAATCCAGCGGATGCGAAGTGAGCAAAAATTCAACGGTGCCCTTCTGCCCATCCTTCGCCTTGTCCGAGACCGTCATCACAACCATGCCTTCAGAAACGTGGTTGGTGCAAGCCGTTTCAAGCTTGGGCATGAACTGAATCTTGGGCTGACCATTCTCCATCACCACCTGACCCGTAGCGCGGTCCAGCATGGGTCTGCCAACTTCCACCAGACACATGCGGCACATGCCAACAGGCTCAAGTTTGGGATGATGGCAAAAGACGGGGATATCAATACCCGCCATCTTTGCCGCATCCGCAACCAGCGTTCCATCGGGAACCGTTACGTTTATTCCATTAATTGATAGTGTTACCTGTTTGCTCATCAATTCACCAATCAGTCCTAAATTTCTTTTGTTTCTCGCCATGCGCTTGCAGGCTCTCAAAGTACAATTCAATTGCTTCTTTCGCCATTTCTGTCGCTTCTTCCATCGTTTCGCCAAACGTAATGCAGCCTGAAAGATCGGGAACAAGTACAGTAAAGCCGCCTTCGTCTTCTTCTCTAAAAATCATTCGACAATTCGATGTATCCATACTGATAACTGATCACTGATTACTGATCACTTGCTCACTGCCTTCTTGAAATCCTGCGGGAATCGTTCGATACCGGTCACCACAGCCATCGTGGAGAATTCACCCAGCGCGCACAAACACTTGCCCTGCATTTGTTTGGCGACATTCAAAAGCAAGTCCACATCTTCCGATGAACCCTTGCCCGAATGGATGCGGCTGGTGAGATGTTTCATCCAATAATTACCCTCGCGGCAGGGAGTGCATTTGCCGCAGGATTCATGCTTGAAGAATTTGATGGTCTTGTTGACGACCCAGTCAATATCCACCGTGTCGTCCAGTACGATCACAGAAGCAGACCCCAGGTCCGCCCCGAGCGTGCGGACGGTGGCATAGTCCATCGGGGTATCCAACACCTTATCATCCACCACGATCAACGAAGAGGATGCGCCCGCAGGCATGATCGCCTTGACAGGCCGGCCTTCCTGCACGCCGCCTGCATGTTCATAAATCAACTGGCGGAAGGTGGTTCCGAATGGCAATTCATAATTGCCAGGTTTACGCACACGGCCAGAAAGTGAAAATATCTTCACGCCCGCGCTATCGAGTGTGCCCATGGTCTTGTACCAATCCGCGCCATTGGCGAGGATCATCGGCACATTGGTAAATGTCTCCACATTGTTGATAATGGTCGGCTTGCCGTAAAGTCCATAAGAAGGTGGAAATGGCGGACGCACACGAGGCTGTCCGCGCTTGCCTTCGATGGATTCGAGCAAAGCCGTCTCTTCGCCGCAGATGTACGCGCCCGCGCCAAGATGGGTATAAATCTTGAGCGAGTATTCGGTGCCGAAAAGGTTTTCGCCGAGATAGCCAGCTTTTTCCATCTCCGCGATCTTTTCGTCGAGGAAGGCGGCCACCTGCCAGAACTCGCCGCGCAAGTAAATATAAGCCGTGTTAGCGCCGACGGCATAACTGCCGAGCGCGAGACCCTCCAAAAACTGGAAGGGATTGCCTTCCATGATCTCGCGGTCTTTGAAGGTGCCAGGTTCGGATTCGTCTGCATTGGCAACCACGTAATGCGGCCAGTTCTTGTTATCGATGAAAGACCACTTCAGGCCTGTAGGAAAACCCGCGCCGCCGCGCCCGCGCAGGTTGGAAGCCTTCACAATGTCGGTCACTTCGCTAGGCTGCATTTTGGTGACGGCTTTTTTGAAGGCGGCAAGACCGCCGTCTTTTTTATAAACATCCAGCCTGTTGATGTTTGGAATATCACGATGACGTAAAAGGATGTGTGTCATAAGTCTCTTATTCTGCCAGGGGAATGATTTGCCCTTCACGACGGGCAACTTCAAGTATCCAACTGCTATTATTTTCCTTAAACTGCTTTTCGCCAACTGCAATAGGCTCAATGCGGCTGTCTACATCGGCAGCAATGTGCCATAAAAGATCAATATCCTGCCGTTTGCGTTTCCTGTCAAAACGGGAAGAGATAACAAGCAGATCTATATCGCTCCACTTGCCCATTTTCCCTGTTGCAGAAGAACCGAATACCACGCCAATCTTCACAGGAATACCCTGATCAGATACAGCGCGCAAATATCTCCTGACAACTTTTACAACAGATTTATTAACCATTCAAGCGTTCCTTTTGCGCGGTTTACATAAACCTTTGCCTCTTTTAGCGAGATAGGCGATAACAAATCATCCGAATAGCGGCCTTCAATATTGAAATCGTTGATTTCTGCCAATACTTTTCTATGCTCAACATTTACATCCAGATTTGCCACTTCCGTCAATCGAATTAAATTATGAATTTTCGGCGGCAAATTTCCTGTATGCTTTATGACATGAGCCTTGATCGCTTTCTCCAACGCAAGATGGACTGCGAACATACCCAACATAACACGTTTGCCTTCAAGCAAATACAGGGCATCATCCCACGAGGATAATGCTCCGCTACGCCAATGGGAGACCAATTTCTTCACGTCAATCATTGCTGCCTTCACTTCGCATTATAAGCAACACCTGTTACGAATTATCCTTCTTCAACGCTTCGATCAATTCCATGGTGCGGTCCACGGTCATCAACTCGTGATATTGGATCCCATCCGGGCCCTGGGTTTGGAACATGGGAGCTTTGTCACAGGCGGCCAGGCACATCACAGATTCAAGAGTGACGAGGCCGTCAGCGGTGGTTTCGCCGACCTTGATACCCAAATTGCCGCACAGGTTATTGACGAATTCGTCCGCGCCGCGCAGGGCACAGGGCAGGTCGGTGCAGACCTGCATTCGATACTTGCCAGCTTTTTCATCGTGATACAGCGTGTAAAAGCCGACAATCGAAGCGACTTCGGTTTCGGTAATCTCCAGCATCTGCGCAATATCCTGCATGGCAGCTTTGGTGATGAAACCTTCCTCGCGCTGGGCAAGGTACAGCAGCGGCATGACCGCCGAGCGTTTATGCTCAGGCGGATATTTCGACAAAATTTGTTTTACTTCCTTCGGATGGGTTTTCTCAAGGCTCATCTGTCAATATCTCCGAGGACAATGTCAATGGAGGCAAGGATGGCAACCAAATCCGCCACCAAATGCCCCTTTACGATCTGCGGAACCACAGCCAGGTTATCAAATGAAGGAGTACGCAAATGAACGCGCAGCGGCTTTGGCCCGCCATCCCCTTCCAGAAAAATACCCTGCTCGCCGCGCGGCGATTCGATGGCGCTATAAATGGAAGCCTTCGGCGCAGGGAAGCCTTCCGTCCACAACTTGAAGTGATGGATGAGCGACTCCATGCTCACGCCAATCTCCGAACGCGGCGGCGGGACGAATTTGCGATTCTCAGAACGCACGGACCCCATTGGCAATTTGTTCATTGCCTGTTCCACAATCTTCAAAGATTCGCGGAATTCCTGAATACGGACAAGGTAACGCGCATACGTGTCGCCTTCGTTCAAGACAGGCACGTTGAAATCATATTGTTCATACCCGCAATACGGACGCGCCTTGCGCAAATCCCAATCGACGCCCGATGCCCGTAGTGTAGGACCCGTTACCCCGTAGGAAAGAGCCGTCTCTTTGCTCAGATAGCCGATATCCACCATGCGGTCAATAAAGAGCGGGTTCTTCGTCAACAGGGTTTCGTATTCGTCGATGCGCTTCGGAAATGTCTTAAGAAAATCGCGTACTGCTTTTTCAAATTCAACGGGCACATCGCGCCACACGCCGCCCGGGCGGATGTAGGTCGTCATCATGCGCTGACCTGAAACCAGCTCGAAAATATCGAGGATCTGTTCGCGCTCGCGGAAACAATACAGGAACATGGACATCGCGCCAAGGTCAAGCCCCGAGGTGCCAAGCCAGACAAGATGCGAAGCGATGCGCTGGAGTTCAACCAAAATCACGCGCAAGGCCTGCGCGCGCGGCGGCACATCCACATCCACCAGTTTCTCCACCGCCATCACATACGCAAGGTTATTGCCCATCGTATTCATGTAATCGAGGCGGTCGGTCATCACTTCGGCCTTTTGGTAGGTCTTGGCTTCCATGTTCTTTTCAATGCCCGTGTGCAGATACCCGATATCGGGAATGCAGTTGACAACGATCTCGCCGTCCAACTCCAACAGCAAACGCAAAACGCCATGCGTGGACGGATGCTGCGGCCCCATGTTCAACAACATGGTCTCGCCCGTCAGCGCCCGCTCGGATACCAGATGTTTGAATTGCTCGATACTGACTTCTTCAAGCTGTGCCATAATTATTCCTTTGCGTACGGCTTCTGCAGGTTGATCTCATCAAAGTTAAATGTAAACTGCGGTTCTTCATAGCCGAGCGGAAAATCTTTTCGGAGCGGGTGCCCCTCCGTTCCTTCGGGCATCAAAATGCGGCGCGGGTCAGGATGACCTTCGATCTCGATGCCGAACATATCGAGCAATTCACGCTCGCGCCAGTTTGCGGATTCAAAAACCCGCGTCGCTGTCTGTACCTTTGGGCTGCTCCCGTTTACTGGGACTCTAACCTGCACTGACAGATTCTTCGCAATGGACGTAAGCTGGTAGATGATATGAAAACGCGGCGTCTCCTGCGGGTAATAATCCACCGCCGTTAAGGCCGAGAGTAATTCAAAATTCTGTTCGTCGCGCAAAAAAGTCAACGCCTCCACGATCTGTTCGGGCTTCACGAACAAATGCGCTTCATCGCGAAACTCTTCGAGAGTTGCGCCAAATTTGGCCTGCACTGCTTTTATGATTGGTTCGAGTTTTTTATCCATAGTCTTTACCTCGTCACACCGCACTGGCGTGCGGCGCAAGTGTTGCGAGGAGGGTGCTCTCCCCGACGAAGCAATCTCCATTACGAAGAGGAGATTGCTTCGGGCCAAGAACGCCCTCGCAATGACGTAATTATTATCCCTTCGCCAGATCCTTGAACTTCTCACCCTTTACTTTTTCATACACCGTCAGCACCCCATGAATCAAAGCCTCGGGGCGTGGCGGACAGCCCGCCACGAACACATCCACAGGCACAACTTCGTCGACACCCTGAAAGATGGCATAGTTATTGAAGACACCGCCGCAGGAGGCGCAATCGCCCATGGCAATCACCCATTTCGGCTCGGGCATCTGGTCATACAAACGGCGCAGGACGGGGCCCATCTTCTTCGAGACGCGGCCCGCCACGATCATCAAATCTGACTGGCGCGGGCTGGCGCGCATGAGTTCCATGCCGAAACGGCTCATGTCATAATGCGAAGCCTGCGCCGCCATCATCTCGATGGCACAGCAAGCCAGGCCGAACAACATCGGCCACATGGCATTGGTGCGCGACCAATTGACCATCGTCTCCAGCGTGGTGGTGACCACGCCCATATTTCCGAGTTTCTGCTCTACTCCCATTCAAGCGCTCCTTTTTTCCAGGCATACACATAACCAATAAGAAGGACGATGATAAAGACCACCATCTCGGCCAGGCCAAAGAGTCCCAGCTTGCGAAAGGCAATCGCCCAGGGCAAAAAGAAAACCACTTCGATATCGAAGAGGATGAACAACACGGCAATCAAATAGAAGCGGACAGGCATGCGCCGCGTCCCTTCGCCGTATGGGTTCATGCCTGATTCGTACGGCATGTCTTTTGCTGCTGATTTTTTCTTCGGTCCGAACAACTCCCCCAAACCAATTGCGATAAAAGCTATTAAAGTGGCTACCGCGATCATGACCGCGATGGCAATATATTCCACCAACATGTTGTACACCTCAATTGATGCGTGAAATCTGGCACGTTCGGCGTAGTATATCATAAGAGACTTTTGAAGACTAGCAAAAGTGTCTCTTTTCACAAAAATGATGATATTTGTCATGATGGGTTTTTTTTAGGGTCATGAAATCGATTACGAGGGTATTCTTTCAAGCCCCACTCCCCCAGACAATTTACCCCGTTCCCCAAGTCTGTACATTTTTATCCCACATTAAAAGGCAGTTGTCACTCCATCGGCAGGAGTTATTAACTCACCTTACGCAGTTTTGCGTGTTTTAGGGTCATGTCGCCCTGAGCGATAGCGCATCGTCCCCGAAGGGGGAAAGGTCTCTACGACTATCTTAGAGACCCTTCGCTCCGCTCACATCGTCCCGATGTTCTTCGGGAGGGAATCATGCGCGGTGCGTAAGGTGAGTAATAAGATATTGCAAAGACAGGTCGCTGACCAAATCAGCGGTGCGGCTGATTTCCTTGTTATGGAATCGGAAGGTATCCAATACGATCAAAACATCCAGGTCTGAGCCATCTTCATAATCTCCGCGCGCATAAGATCCAAACAGATAGATGCTTCTGATGCGGTCTCCGTACAACCGCGTCAGCGCCTGTTTGAACTGCTTTAGGATTTTACGAATATTCGTGGGCATTTCTTGTTCCTGCCTTTATCTTATCATGCGCGCGTAAAACATGTCAGAGACTGTTTCTTAGTGTGCAAGCAAAAGGTGTCAGGGGAGGCAGAGGGTTCGCTGGGCTGTGAAAGGCCCTCANNAGTCTTCCTAATTGGGGTGAGGGAAAAGGGTAATCCTGACAACCTTTGCTTGCACACGTTTCTTAACTCTTTTTTTGGACACGGACAGCACGGCTTAGACTGAAATTCACGGAAGAAACCATAAAAAAAGCCGCTCTTTTCCGTCTTTTCCGTGTACAAAAAGAAGGGCGATAAGGACTTAGCTGCCAAGAGCAGCGATTTGAGCCTTCTTTCATCCTTCATCTTTCATCCTTCCTCTTTCATCCCCTCCCCTCTCAATCTCCCAAATAATCGCGCAGTTCCCTGCTCCGCGCGGGGTGACGTAATTTCCGCAGCGCCTTGGCCTCGATCTGGCGGATGCGTTCGCGGGTAACGTCGAAGTAGCGGCTGACTTCTTCGAGCGTGTGTTCCTTGCCATCCTTCAAACCGAAGCGCAATTCCAACACTTCACGCTCGCGTTCTGAAAGCGACGCAAGCGCGTGCTGGACCTGCTCGCGCAGCATCTCTTTGGCGGCGGCGTCCATCGGGGAGGGCGCGTCTTCATCTTCGATGAAATCGCCCAGCGTGCTCGAGTCCTCATCCCCCACGGGACCTTCCAGCGAGACAGGCTCCTCGGCGGAGCGCAGCACACGATGGATCTTCTGCGAAGCGGTATCCAGCCTCAGTTGAATATCCGGGCTGATCGGCTGCTTCTCGGCGTGGGCACGCAAGACCTCCTGCACATCCGCCGCAGAGAGGTAGCCCACTTCAAGGGCAAGCTCTTCATTATTAGGGTCACGCCCCAACGCTTGTGTAAGATGCCGCTGTGCGCGCAAAATCCGCGAGATGGACTCGAACAAATGCACAGGGATGCGGATCGTGCGCGCCTGCTCGGCGATGGAACGGTTGATGGACTGGCGAATCCACCAGGTGGCGTAGGTGCTGAATTTGAATCCACGGCGCGGGTCGAACTTGCCGATGGCGCGCAGCAGGCCCATGTTGCCTTCCTGAATGAGATCAAGGAAGGAAATGCCGCGCCCAAGATAACGCTTGGCAACNNCTCACCACCAAACGCAAATTTGCGCGGATGAGCGCCTGGTTCGCATCCACAGCGCGGGCGTGAATCAGGTCCATTTCGGTGAGCAGTTCATCCTCCGGCGGCAGGTTACGGTTTAGGGTGCGCTGCAACGGGAAGGTACGCTGCTCGCGGACATGCGTCAGCAGCCACTCTGCATATTTAAACGGAAGCAGGTACAGGCCAAGATAGACCGCATAGGCGTGTCGGGCAAGGTTATCCCAAAGATGGTCAACGCCCCAATGGCCGTTATCCAGATAAGCGCGCAGGTAGGAGGGGGAATCAAATTCCCAGCCCGCGTGAAGCGACTGGGATTCAGCCACCAGCAATGCCAGATCGGGGAGTTCATGTTCGATGCGCTCGGCGTCTTCGATGAGACGATCCCACGAGGTGAGAATATCGGAGATGAGCGAGTGATAGATGGAGGCAGAAAGCGTAACCCCTTTGCGTTGTTTCATTTTGCGAAGAGCGCCGATCAAGCGATCCGCTTCGATGATTGTGGCAAGCCGAAACTCACTGTCGGAACTGAGAAGTTTGACAAGCCCGATCTCGCGCAGGTACAAGCGCACAGGGTCTTCGGAAAGTTCGGCCGCCACCTCATGCAAATGCACAGGCAGTGAGTCGTCGAGTTCCTCCTCCTGCTGGGCAAGCAAAGATTCATCAGGCTCGATGGCCTCATCCATAATCGAATGATTGTTTTCTTCAACCAATGCCTCCAAAACCAACTCTACCGACAGGGGCGCTTTCTGCGGTTTTATTTTCCGAACAGCTTTTTCCGTTTTCACATTCGGCGTGGTCTTCGATTTGCTTTTCGCAGACATTGGTTCCTTTCCCTAAGAGACTGTTTCTTAACTGATGTTACGCACCGTCCCGAAGGTTTAAAAAACGGCCAAATTCTTCGAGAAAACCTCACCCCACTCCCGCAAGAACATCGGGACGATGTGGCGCGCGGCGCAAGTGTCGGGACGTTTCATCCTTNNCCTTCGTGACCCTTTGTCCCCTTTGTGGTCGATAAAAAGAATCCCGTTAAAAACGGTAGAGCCCTATTTTCTTATCTTTCGTTTGGCCTGGTCCAAACCATGCAGCAGGCGGGTAAATTGAATGGCCTGCTCCTGATACGTTTTAATATTCGCGCCGCCCTGCTGCTGCTCATCCTCCTGCAAAAAGCGCAGTTGATTTACATTGATCATGGCATGTGCGCGGCGCAGGTCTAAAAAGCGTGAGAACAATTCATCGAGCAGTTTATCATCCAGGGTGTCGGCTTTTTCGGTTTGCGCGAGCAGTTCCTTTGAAAGGCTCTCCAGCGCTTCGGGCAAATGGCTCACCAGAAAATTCTGATGATCTTTTTCATCCTGCTGTACCGCCAAACTCAAAACGCCGAACAACAACTGATGGTCAGTATACTCGAAGTCCTCCGCCGCCAGCGGGCTTAAGCCAGCCTCCTCCAACTTTCTATCCAAACGATATAACAGCTCGGGCTTGCGGAATAAAACGCCCAAACAATATGATTCGATTTTCAACCTGGGGTTGGCCGCCACAACGGGCATTTCCGCCTTTGGGCTTTGAGCGGCCTCCCGCGGCCTGCGCCTCAATACCGGACCCTGAACCTGTTTGCCCATCAAGGAGCGTTCATCTACCCGTAACATTCTCGACAAGGCCTGGCGGTAGGTGTCTCGTTCCAGCGCATTGGGCAGGTCTTCAATTAAAGGAAGCACCTGCGCGGCGATCTGAGTCTTGATCTTGGCGTCGTTCAGATCCTGCCCCGCCGCCAGCGAATCCATCACGTGTGTGACGATGGGTTTCGCGTTCTCGATGAGCTTCTTCCATTCCTCTTTATCGCGCGCCACGATCTCATCGGGGTCGAGGTCGTCGGGCATGGTGGCAACGCGCAGATCGGCTTGCAGGCGCGCTTCGTTCTTTAATAAGCCGCGCGCATCGAAACCGAGTTCGCCTTCGCGATCCATTGCCGAGCGGGCGGCATCCAGCCCGCGCAGTACGGCTTTTTGACCCGCCGCATCGGGGTCGAGCGCCAGCACAATCCGCCGCGTAGATTTTTTGAGGAGGCGTAATTGGTCTTCGGTCAACGCCGTGCCCATCGGCGAGACGACGTTCTCGTAGCCTGCCTGATGCAGGGCAATCACATCGAGATAGCCTTCCACGATCACCGCCTGATCTGCGGCGCGGATCGGCTTGCGGGCGCGATCCAACCCGTACAGAATGTGACCCTTCGTAAAAATCGGCGTTTCTGGTGAATTCAAAAACTTGGGAACATCGTTCGGGTCCACGATGCGCGCGCCGAAGCCCGCCATGCGTCCCTGTTCATCGCGGATGGGAATCATGATGCGGTTGCGGAATTTATCGTAGACTCGTGTTGCGTGTTGCGTGTTGCGTGTTGCGTCGTCATCATCGCGGACGGTAAGCAAGCCCGAATCAATCAAATCCTGTTGGGAGCAGCCGCGTTGGGTGAAATATTTCAAGGCGTTGTCGTAGCCGCTCGGAGCAAACCCCAGCCCAAAGGTTTCGATGGAGGCGTCGGTCAGTCCACGTTTTTCACGGAGGTAGGTCAAAATATCCTTGTTTGCAAAAAGCTGGGTGCGGTAATAAATGACCGCATCCTCCAGCAGTTTGCGGAGGTTTTCGTAGGCTTCCTTTTGCTGTGGACTCTCGCGTTGATATTCCTTGATCTCCACCCCTGCCCGCAAGGCCAGCTTCTGCATGGCGTCCTTGAAGTCCAATCCCTCGCGCTTCATGACAAACTTGAAGATGTCGCCGCCCTCGTTGCATTGACCAAAACAGCGCCACGTCCCAGACTCGGGCCAGATCACAAAGGCGGGCGAGCGCTTGTTGTCGTGGAAGGGACAAAAGCCCGTGTAGTTCTTCCCCGCGTGACGCAGTTTTACGCCCGCCTCAGAGACGAGGTCGACGATATCGATTCGGGCTTTGATTTCATCTAATGTAGACATAGGGTGCCTGGATTATAGACGCAATTGCAAAATTGGCAAACTTCCCCCGCAGAAGAACAACTATGTTATGGCAGGCCGAGCATGGTCTTCACCTTGGCATCGAACCCCCAATAATCCAAAATGCCGATTTGAATAAAAGAAATAAGGCCGGAGGGGTCTACAAAGTAGTATGTGGGATATGCCGTCACAAGATATTGCGAAGATGCCACCCGCCCGGCATCATCCAGGATCGAGTAGGACATGGGATGGCCTGCCTGATAATCAAGCGCATACGCCACGCTCTCCCCCACATCCACCGCCAGGATGACCAGCCCTTCATCTTTATATCTTTGATACAGCATTTCCACCGTGGGCATTTGGGCTTCACAGAACGGGCACCAGGTTGTCCAAAAATAGACGATCACCGCCCGGCCTTCGTAGTCGCTCAGGCGGGTCGTCACATTTTTATTGATATCGAGCAGGGTAAAGTCGGGGGCGTAAGACCCAACAGCGGGGCCAATTTGAGACCTCGGTACAGCGTTCGTTGGCGTTGCAGTTAAAGTGGGCGTTGCCTGGAGGGAAGCGGATGAGAAAGGCAATTGAGTGGCAAGACCCGCCACAGTTGGGGTTGGCGTCCATGTAGGGGGGAGTAAAATTTGAGTGAAAGACACAGGCTGCAACGGCTGGGCAGGAACTCTGCTTTGCACGATCACCACCGCGGCAAAGCCGAGAACCCCCACCAGCAGGCATCCCATCACCCCCAGCGCGGCATACTGAAAAATACGATTGTTCTTTTTCCTGCGCGGGACAGGTCTTTGCGCCGCAGAAGGTTGTTCATTTTGTTTGGCAGGTTGAGCAGGGTTTGGCGGCGCGGCCTCCCCCACAAAAGGCGAAATAAAAGCTGGGGTATTTCCGTTCCCTTTCAGCTTTTCCAGGCGCGCGCGCGCAGGGGCGGAGTTCGGGTCAAATTGCAGAACCCGCTCCACACACTCAATCTTTTTTTTCACATCAGGCAGCGTAAAACTCAACAGCCACCAGCCATGCGCCGAATTGGGCTGTTGCCGAAGATGGTCTGTCAGAAAAGAAAGCGCCTCCTGCTTTTTGCCCTCACGCAGGAGTTGCTCCACATTTTGCAAGGCGTTCCCGTTTTGCTCTGCCATATTGGAATTATATGACTTCCCCTTTCAAAACGAAAGGCCGATAATGATTACCTTACACATTTGTGGCTCTCCCGTAATTAACGGGAAAGAGCCTAAACACGAAGGACGCCAAGTACACAAAGGGGAGAAAAAAGGGTTGTTTTTACGAGCGTTTTACCTTCGTGACCTTTGTGTACATAAGGTGGGTTAGTAATCCACACTTGGGTCTTTGCCGCATTCATGGCCTGAGTCCATGCCATCGTCAAAGAAGTACGAGTCAAGCCCTTGCCTGTTGGCTTTTCCCAATGCCCGATTATCGACGGACCTGGAGGCAACGTTACCGGACCCAGCCTTTCGCAGGACACCCAACGCCTGAACACTGGTGAACACTGCCGCGATCACAACCAGGCTGATCAATACGGCAATTACAACTCGCTTGGACATGGTTATTCTCCTTTTGGTCTATTGGCTTGGTTGGAACAGGCTTTCCAGTCGAATTCAATGAAAGCCCTGGGTAGAATGCAAGAATTGGCGCGACTAAATTTCCCCACAACGAAAACCTGAATAAATTATACCTATTTAGGTCTGAGATGGATTAAATGAACATTAGCTTTTATTAACTGACCTTACGCACGGAAGAACTCTTTGCCGAAAATTTTAACGCCAAGCCGCAAANNCGTTAGATGTTTTGGGCAAGTATCCCACCCTGCAGAGCGGAATGCGTAAGGTGAGTTATTAATGAACTTACCCTGGCTGGCACAGAGTATCCATGAATGAAATTCACCCCGAAGGAAAGAAAACGGAGTCCAAAGTCTGGAGACTTTGGACTCCATGCACTTAATTTCAAATTAGAAGCCTTCCAGCTTGCTCAAGTCTGCGATGCCGTTTGCGAGGCTGGCAATCTTTTGCAGAAGCCCAAGCCTGTTCTCTTTGACCTTCGCATCCTCGGCCATGACCAGCACTTTATCGAAGAAGGCGGTGATGGAGGGGATGAGTTTGGTGACGATCTCAAGGAATTCGTCAACGGACGACGGACGATTGACGGCGGACGATTGAATCGCTGCGTGCAAATCGCGTTCTTCTTTTTCGACGAATTTTCCGTCGTCAATGGTCAGTGGTTTATCGTCTAATCCAGCGGAGCGGACAATGCGGACACATCTTGCATAGCCGTCCAAAATGGATGACCAGTCTTCGCGTCCCACCCAAGCGGACAGTTGCTTCACCGCCCGGACAGTTCCCGCAGGGTTGTTTGATTGCGCCGCAAGAACCGCGTCAACAACATCATATTTGTAACCTGATTCATTCAACACAACTTTCAAGCGGCCTGTGATGAATTCAAGAATCTGCTTTTGCGCTTCGTCGCTGACTTCGATGGGCTGTGTCTTCGCGGATTCTTTCACGGCTTTGGCGAGGTCAAAATCAAGGTCATGTTCGATCAGCGGCTGGACGATGCCAATGGCGGCGCGGCGCAGGCCGAATGGGTCTTTCGCGCCTGTGGGAGCGAGTCCCGCGCCGAAGAGACCGACCAATGAATCAAGCCTATCTGCCAACGCAACCGCGAGACTGATCTTTGTCTTCGGCACAGTCTGATATTGTTCAGAAATTGCCTGCGCCACTTCGGTGGGTTCGCCAGAGCGCAACGCATACTCGCCGCCGATGATGCCTTGCAGCGAAGTCATTTCGGTGACCATTTGCGTCATGAGGTCGGCTTTCATCAAATGCGCGGCGCGGCGGGCAAAAACCGCTTCATCTTTTTCGAGCCCCAACATGGGAATCAATTCGTTGACCAGATTCTCGATGCGCGTGGACTTGTCCATCATCGAGCCAAGTTTAATGTGGAAGGTAAGCCCGGAAAGTTGCGAGCGATAATATTCCAGCGGATTCTTCACATCTTCGCGGACGAAGAAATTTGCATCCGCAAAGCGCGCGCCGAGAACGTGTTCGTTCCCTTCGCGGACGGTGTCAATGTGGAGGTCGTCACCGTTGCGGATGGCGATGAAGTGGGGTAACAGGTTGAAGGTTGCAGGTTGAAAGTTCGATTGACCTTCAACTTTCAACTTTGAACCTTCAACGGGAAAATATCGCTGGTGCTTCTTCATCACCGAGATCAGCACATCGCGCGGCAGGGTGAGGAATTCTTCATTGAACCCACCCATGACTGCGGTGGGCATTTCGATCAGGTTTGTGACTTCGTTGAGCAAGCCTTCTTCGATGATGGCTTGTCCGCCGATGAGAGATGCGGCTTGATTGACCTGCTCCACAATGGAGGCTTTGCGTTCTTCTTTATCGACCAGGATGCCAGCTTCGCGGATGATCTCAAAATATTTATCAGCAGAAGGAATGGTGATGTCGGGCGAACCGTAGGGGCGAAGTCCGCGGGAGATGTTGCCACTCGTCACGCCTGCATATTCGAACGGGATGACCATGTCGCCGAGCAGAGCCACGTACCAACGAATGGGACGGGAGAAAGCAACTCCAGAGTCATTCCAGCGCATGGACTTTTCGAACTTGATGCTTTCGACGAGTTTGGGCAATGCTTCGGCTAAGACCTCGGGGGCGGGACGTCCTTTTTGTTTAACAAGAGCAAAGACATATTTGCCGCCATCCTGTTCGCGGATTTCGAGATCTTCGACTTTGATACCGTTTTTCTTTGCAAAGCCTTGCGCGGCGGCGGTGTAGGACAAGTCTGAGACTTGTCCTACAAAGGCTTTGTCGGCGGGCGGTCCTTTCACCAAATCTTCGCGGTCTGGCTGATTCGGGGCGAGAGAGTCAATGGAAACAACGATCCGCCGAGGGGTAGTGAAGATGCGAATGTTTTTGTGGTCAAGTCTAAGTTCGTTGAGAAGTAACGGGATACGGGTAACGAGTTGCGAGTGAGCAGAGTCGATATCGTTGGCGGGGAGTTCTTCGACGCCGATTTCCAAAATAAAGTTGGCAGGTTGCAAGTTGGAAGGTTTGAAAGTTGGTTTAACTTGCGAACCTGTAACCTTTGAACCTTCAACTTTTTTCAACAACGGATATTCGAGTCCCTTTCTCTGCTCCCCATACGCCACCGCAACACCTTTCGCCAATTCTCTAATTCTCCTAAAGAAGGCTTGTCTTTCAGCCACACTAATGGCACCACGAGTATCTAAAATATTGAAGCAGTGCGAGCATTTGAGGACGTAGTCGTGTGCGGGGACGATGAGCGCTGGCGCGTGCGCGAGACAGGCGTCGGCTTCGGCGGAGAAGAGGTCGTACATGGCGCGGACGCGTTCGACGTCGGCGGTCTCGAAATAATATTTGGAGTGTTCGAACTCTTCCTGACGNNTCGACCGAGACGGGGTCGAGCGCCACGCCGCCCATCTGCTGGAAGTAGGTGAACTGCGTGATCTCCTGCCCGTCGAGCCAGACCTCCCAACCCAAGCCCCACGCGGAGATGGCGGGCTGTTCCCAGTTATCCTCCACGAAGCGGATATCGTGCTGGCGCGGGTCGATGCCGAGGGCTTTGAGCGACTCGAGGTACAGTTCCTGCGGGTTGCCCCGCACGGAACCCGCGTCGGGGCTTCCAGGGTCGGGCTTGAGGATGACCTGATACTGGGTGTGCAGTTGGAAGCGGTTGGGGTTCTCGCCGTAACGCCCGTCATCGGGGCGGACAGACGGCTCGACGTACGCCACGTTCCACGGCTCGGGTCCGAGCACGCGCAGGAAGGTGGCAGGGTTCATCGTCCCTGCGCCCACCTGGGTGTAGTAGGGCTGGGTGATCAGGCATCCGTGTGATGCCCAGAAGTCTTGTAGTTTGAGGATGATTTCTTGGAAGGAGGAGGGTTTCGTCATTTACGATTTCCGATGCTTCGACTAGCTCAGCACATGTTTGGGATTTACGATTTTGGGTTGCGGAGGAGATTATACCGTGAGAGTATGCGTCGCACCTGAGTTAGTGGATGAAACTACACGTTTGGATTTTTCTGATTAAGAGGAGAATCTAATCTGTGAGGTGCGACGCATTTATGAGCAACGCTTCACGCGACGGGGGAGATTGGCTCTGTTTCTATGGGCTTTTATGTGGGATTTACACTGTACTTGTCTAACACAACAGGTTTTTTCCAAATTCAATACAAGCCTCAACTATAAAGCTGTTTATATTCTAGAAAGCCAAAAGATACATAAATCTTTATTTAGGTGCTATAGAAAGAACAATAACCATCTGAGCAAGCGTTAATACGATTAAGTTCACCCAAATAGAAACAAGCACTGGAACAAAAATGGCTACTATGCCAAAAAATATAGTTACCAACAAAGCTCCTTTAATAGCCTTTGGCTTTCTAGTGAGCAAACCAATTAGAAAAAAAAGCAATCCAAAACTTGCTCCAGTTAAGAATTTATATAATTCGAGAGATGTAATATCTAGTAATTCCATAGTAATAACTTTTACAACTATTCTTCAGAGATCTTAGTGTAGACTAAGTACAAATATTTACCACCTGCTATATTATCCTTAGCAAGTTTATTTAGCAATCCATTACATAAATCAAGAGTTTTAATACATGACAGAAAATTAAACTAGTAGACCTTTAGAAACAAAGAATTTAAGATTATCAATCTTTTACGAGTCATGAAAACGCTCCAAAGTATTAAGTTTCAAGCCAATCAACCCTCAAAATACTTACAAATCACCAAAAATTTATTCAAACCAATTACCGATTTTTTCTAAACCACTCAAAATCATTTCAACAATTGAATGTGAGGTCTTTTGTTGCAAACTATCTTTTTTTACTTTAAAAGGCTGTATTTTAACCTCTGGGAATCCCTGCCCGTTCATTTTCAGTGTTTCAGCCCGTGCTCGAAACGCACGCATAAGCACTTCATATCCATCCTCTTCAAACAAATCCACCCAATGCCATTTTCTCAGGCTTTCGAGTGTGTCACATTCTTCCAATCGCGCGGGGATTATAAAAATCTCGCCTTCGGGTTTTTCCATGGCAGTATCGAGGGCAAGGCGCACTTCCTTTTGTCGAAACCCTGCTTGATTGAATTGCTTTGAAAGACAAACTACCACCACGTCTGCTTCGCGCACAGCCTTGCGAATCTCCAGTTCCCAATCCTGCCCTGGGAGGAGTTTGGCTTTGTCGAACCATGCGTCTACGCCGTCTTTGGTTAGGCGGGCGTAAAGTCCGCGAACGGGGTCACGGTCCGCGTGGGCGTGGCATAAAAATACTTTCAAAGGTCGCTTATCTACTGTCATATCCATCCCGTTTGTGGTGCAAAGAAACTATGCCTTCTCAATCTCTTTGAGTAAGGCGGGGATTTTCTTTTCCATTTTCTTTGCACTTTCGCGGTAAAAGGCAATTCGTTCCGCGTGAGATTTACCCGCCAGACGTTTGGCGTGCTTATCGCGGATTTTGCGGGTCATTTCGATTGCGTTAATCTTCTTCGCATCCATAAGTAGTCACCTCGCGCGGACTGAATATTTGTAAAGGTCTATATCCAAATTCAATATTGACTGCATTGAACAAGCGGATTTTGTCAAAGTGGACGATATGTTTGAAGTTCCAACTCACCAGCAAGTCAGCTTGGGCAACGGTGGCAAGGGCAATATGCAAACCGTCATCGTAGAAATTGGGCGATAGAATGCCGCGTTTTTGATATTCATCTGCCAGTTCCAATGCGTTTTCTTCGACAGCCAAAATCTCTGCGTTGAATGTCATCAACTCCGCATAAACAGATTGCACCTTCTCAGGCGCATCTCCGATTTCAGCGGCAATGACTTCCGATAACAATGGCTGAAAGATGCCGTTGCGAAAATCTGCGATCAGTCCATTTGACCATTCGGCAAATTCCACATCAAAACAACCACCGATAACGGATGTGTCAATGTAAATACGTTGGATTTTCATGTTTCAATTATACAACCCATTCGGGAGAGTTTCATTTATCGAGCCACACGTCCACGCCGTCTTGGGTCAGGCGGGTCCCTTCGGGGAGTTCGCGCATATCATCCCCTTGTGGGACGGGGTCACGGTCTGCGTGGGCGTGGCAGAGGAAAACTTTGAGGGGGCGTTTGTTGTCAACGGACTTCATAACGGATGCACGGATTTAAAACAGATTCTGCGTTTGCGTGAAGTGTGTCAATTATAGATGAGTTTGGCTTTGTCGAGCCATGCGTCCACGCCATCTTGGGTCAAGCGGGTGTAAAATCCGCGCACGGGGTCACGGTCCGCATGGGCGTGGCATAAAAATACTTTCAAGAGGCGTTTGGGTTCGGGCATAAGTTTCCCACCGAAAATGGTGTGATGAAATTATACAGCGGATGCGTCGAATCCGATATAATTAGCGTGAGGTAAAGAATGTCCACCAAAGCATCTCGTGTACAGATTTCAATTCCGAAAAGGAAAATTCAGGAATTTTGCCATCGCTACGATGTCCAGCGTATGGCTCTGTTTGGTTCTGTACTGAATAAGAATTTTCGTCCCGAAAGCGATGTGGATGTGCTAGTCGCTTTCACGCCGAATGCTCATATTGGTTTCCTGACGTTATCTCGAATGCAGCGGGAACTTTCTGAATTGTTCAAGCGCCCCGTTGATTTAGTCCCAATGGACGGATTGAAACCTGTTATCCGCGATTCTGTCCTCTCGAACATTGAGGTAGTCTATGCGGCATGAAAAGTTGTATCTGACGGATATTGTGGATGCCGCACGCGCCATTGAGAAATTCATCAAGGGTGAAGACTTCAACGAGTTTGAGCAGAATGAAATGATGAACAGCGCGGTTCTCCAAAAACTGACTGTAATTGGCGAAGCCGCCTCAAAACTGCCGAAAGAATTCACAAAGCGTTTCCCTGCAATCCCTTGGGCGGATATTGTCAGTTTCCGCAATATTGCTGTGCATGAGTACTTTGCTGTTCGTTGGGATATTGCCTGGGTGGCAGCGTCAGAAGAAGTCCCAACTTTGCGCGAACAGATTGAACAAATTTTGCGTACCGAATTTATTGATGAATGAAAAAGAGAAAAAGTAGTAGTAAAAACAACGACGCCCTAAAAAGGGCGTTTTCGTTTAAGCCTTGCGGATTTCCAATTCCCAATCCTGCCCTGGGAGGAGTTTGGCTTTGTCGAACCATGCGTTCACACCGTTTTGAGTCAGGCGGGCGTAGAGTCCGCGCACGGGGTCACGGTCCGCGTGGGCGTGGCATAAAAACACTTTCAAAGGGCGTTTGTCTGTAGTGGGCATAAAATTCCCCGCAAACTTTTTTTCTACACAGTTGCTAAATTCACGGCAGGCACGTCATCGCGCAAAAAGTTGGGACAGAAATCATAGCCATTGTCCCATGTGATTCCGCCGCCATCTTCCAAATCAACTTGACGAAAATAGGCTTCGTCTTTTAGCGCAACGGAAATTCCCTTGCCAATGAAGGGACGAATGTCAATTACTTTGCGGAGTCCGTCCGCAAATTCAATTTCAAGTAAATAGTTTTCCAAAGTTTTGACAGAAATGACTTTATCCATTTTCTTACTCCAATGGAAATGAAATATTCGGCAGGGAACAAATAATCTTCTCCACTTTCGTCAATGATTCGCATGTCGCCGTCGGCTTGCGCGTCTTTGTCGGGCAATACGCGATAGAGTTTATGCAACCCCAGCGAAGCGGGATATTCCTTGTTATCAACGCAGATTACGAAATGAGGGGATGTCTTCATGTCTCGGATTCTGTTTCAAATAACTGTTCAATTGGAAAAACTTGATTGTTCATCGCCTCTTTCCAGCCTTGGACAAAACTTTCATCAGCAGGTTTGAGAATTTCTTTTGTTTCCAAATATGTCTTGATCGCATCTTCGATATTTTTCAACGCTTCTTCTTTTGTCTTTCCCTGCGACCAACACCCTGGCAAGTCTGGACACCAAACAGAAAATCCTTCTTCGATTTTTTTAAGTTGGGTTTTGTATTTCATATCCTTATCACCATAAAATCTCAGGAATGGAAGCAACACGGATCAACTCCCCCATGACACGCTCTTTGATATATGGTTTCAAACTGTCAGGAGTCCCCAAGTCCACGGGACAGCCGAGTAGTTTTTCAAGGTAATCCTGCAAAGCGAACAATCCAAAATACCCAACGGGGCGGTTGAATTCTACGAGCAAATCCACGTCACTGGTGGAAGTGGCTTCATTCCGCGCCACCGAGCCAAAAAGCTGCAAGGATTTCACACCGAATTTAGTTATCAATTCGGTGTTTTTTTGTTTCAGAGTTTGGAGAACAACTTCCTGTTTCATATTGCTATTATAACCCGCAAAACTTACTGACTTGTCCGCTTGGTGAGAGCGTAAATGAAAAGCCAGTCCGCTGCGGGACTGGCTTTTTTCTTGTTGTATAATTCGAGCATGACACGAAGGACTGTGATCACCCGCATCCGCAAGCACCGCGCCCAATTGACCAAATTGGGCGTAAAGTCATTGTCCCTGTTTGGGTCAGTTGCCCGCAGGGAGGAACGTCCAGACAGTGATGTGGACATCCTGGTTGAGTTCAAAGGGAAAGCCACCTTTGACCGTTATATGGATACGAAATTCTATTTGGAAGATTTACTCGGCTGCAAAGTTGATCTTGTTACCCCAAAGGCGATCAAACCGCGTATGAAACCGTTCATTATGAAGGATTTAGTCCATGTCGCGTGATGAATCTCTTTATCTCACAGATATTCAAGAGTCTTGTGAAAAAGTCTTGAGATTTACGAAGGGGATGACTTACAAAGACTTCGTCCATGATGATTTGCACTTTGATGCAGTTCTTCGCAACCTGGAAATCATCGGTGAAGCTGTAAAGAATATTTCGGAAGGAACGCGGCAAAAATATCCCAAAATCAAGTGGCGTAAAATAGCGGGATTCCGCGACATTGTGGCACATGAATATTTTGGCATCGACGACGAAACTGTATGGGATATTGTCGAAAACGAAATCCCTGCTTTGCTGGCGATGGTAAAGACCATGCTTGGGGAAAATAATTCATAAGACCTGTTGTGAAACAATCAGAGCGTAAATGAAAAACCAGTCCGCTGCGGGGCTGGCTTTTTTGATTTCAATTGACAAGTTCTTGCGTCAGGCGGGCGTAGAGTCCGCGCACGGGGTCACGGTCCGCGTGGGCGTGGCAGAGGAAAACTTTGAGGGGGCGGGGAGACATAAGGATGAATTAGAAAGGATGAAGGATGAAATTACAATTGTCGAACTCTGATTTTTACAGTGTCGCCTGTCCGCTCGGCGACGAGGATGAAAGGTGGTATCACATCGGGAGCGTTATCTCGAATAGCGTTAATCGTTTTTATTGTAAAGTCTGCATGGATATGACCTGGGCGAATGTAGATAATCCCGATAAATTGTGCCCCATGAGGGCAAGTCCGCCAAAGTCACTGTCGTGAGTCAAAACAGCTCTCCCCGCTTCGGTTGCTTGTTGTAGAACTTGTGTATCTGGAAGTCCGAATTGTCCCTGCTCAGAAACGGACTCTACATCCAATCCCGCCTCTCGTAAAAATACAATTACATCGGAATGGACGTTCTCATCTGCTAATAATGGGAAGTCCAAAGCCTTCATGCGGCTACCTTCACGTCCAACAGAATTTCATTTTTCACAGATTGTGCGGCATATTTCAAGGCTTCTTCCACTGCTTCCGCCGTCAGTTGTGGGTAAGCTTTGATAACTTCTTCCTTTGTCGCGCCACTGGCAAAGAGTTCAAGAATAAATTCAATACTCAAGCGCGTGCCTAGGATATGCGGCTTGCCACTTAAAATTTCGGGGTTATAAGCAATATGAGTAAACATGATTTATCTCCTGAACTATATCGCTATTATAACGCTCAATCCACGCCGTCTTTGGTCAGGCAGGGTAAAGTCCGCGCACATCGTCCGCGTGGGCGTGGCACAAGGAGATGATAATATGGCAGAGGCGGTGTCCTGACGCGAAGCTTATCAAAGGGAAGGCTTTCAGAGAGCGTTTGAGCCAGACATTGGCCTCGCTTACTACTTCAACTCAAAATTAAGGAACGTACCTTCGATTCGGTACGATCCCCTCAAACCCTTATATCCCAAAAAGAGCCACTTCTGCGCTGATGGAATGGAAACTTGATTCGTGATAAACACACTGGGGTTGACCCTACTGCGGGCAGAGAGGGTCGTGAATGTGAATGAAATTGAAAAACCATTTCCTTGATCGAGTACCACTGTCCCCTGAATGGTTTCATAGGTAAACGGGTCCTTTTGCACAATCGAACGCCTATTCACATTACCATTCAGGATGGTCATCAACAAGCCTTGTGAAGCCACATCTGGCTGGGGGAAAATCCCCATCCAAAGGTCGGCATTATTTAAATCCCTAAGACGAACTGTAAATGTCACAGTCCCGCTTTCAGGCAGGGGCGCAAATAATCCATAGATTTCAGCAGGCCCGCTTCCGCGCTCAGACAGAAAATCCAGATCGCCATTCTCTGCAGAAAATGCATGCACAGGTTCACGCCAACAGCCATCGCCTCTTTCAACTGTTGGAACATTCGAAGGGTATGGCCTCCACAAACTACTAATGCAGCCAGCAATCCAATCCTGCCCAATCGCCACTATTGGAATGGATGTAGATGTAAAGGTAGGGACTGGCGTATCGGTCCCTGGTATGGGTGTTGAAGTTGGCGCATCTGGAGAAACAGCATCCGCTAGAACAGGCGTAGGCGCGTTCGTCTCTGTAAAAACAATTGCAGTAACCGTCACAGGGGTTGGGCTTAAAGCAGCCGAATTTCCTTTTCCATACGCGCCTATGAGCGCAGCCCCAATCGTTCCGGCCAGGCCAATCAAAGCGACAATAATTGCGATGTTTGTTTTATTTTTTGGGTTGGGCTTCTTTTTCGGCGGGCCTGAAGAATTCTTTGTCTCGATAACATTGATTACATTGCCATCGCCCTGGATGATGAAACTATCAGCAACGTCGCCCCCTATTTCAATGTCATCATCAGATGGCTTTTTCGTTGTTTTGGGTTTTTGATTCATCACAATCTATCCGCCATTCATTAAAGAAAATCAAAGAAAAGTACAGCCTTGTGAAATTCCGATCTCATGGGCGGCTGGCACAACCGTCTCGAAATCCTGTTTTGGAAGGACGGCTCTCCCAATTATACGCCCTATATCTGCCTGCACAGAATAATTAAACCCTTTCAAACAGAGGCAATGGCGATACATCCCCGGCACGAATTTCATGCGGTACGCCAAACCATTCGCGCTATAATTCGAGCAGGAGAATACCATGCTCGTCATCATCAGCGACCTTCACCTCGGAGACGGAACCACGGCAGATTCGATCTCGCCCAGCGCGTTTCGACTCTTCGCCCGCCGCCTGACCGAAACCGCCCGCTTCGCCTCCCTCCGCAGGGACGGTGGATACCGTCCGATCGAAAGCCTCGACGTTTTGCTGATGGGCGACATCCTCGACCCGCTGCATTCCGCGCGCTGGCTGGATACGTCTTCGAATGACACAAACTACATCCGCCCATGGAGCGATACGAGCAGCCCCGCCTACGCAGCCAAACTTCTCGAAGTGACCAACGCAATATTGAATCATAACGATGAAGCCATGCAAATCCTGCGCCGCCTCGCCAGCGGAGAAGAGATCCGCCTCGCGCCTGCCAATAGCAAAGGCGAAGCGGATTTCCAAAGCACAGAACAGCTTCCCCTCAAAGTCCGCTTTCATTATATGGTGGGAAATCACGATTGGTACTACCACCTGCCAGGCGCAGCCTTTGACAGAATCCGCTCAGAGATGATTCAACAGATGGGGTTGTGCAACCCAGTTTCCCCCTTCCCGTATGATGCGGACGAATCTCCCATTTTGAAGGATTTGTTCGAGCGGCACAAAGTCCTCGCCCGCCACGGGGATATCTACGACAAATTCAACTTCAACCGTGACAAAGGCCGTGACTTCGGCACCGTGGGCGATGCCTTCACCATGGATGTGTGCAACCGTTTTCCCCTTGAAGTGCAAAAAAGATATGGCGATCTATTGCCGCCCGGCATCATAGACAGTTTACGCAAGATCGCCAACATCCGCCCTGTGCTGGCGGCCCCGCTTTGGATCAGCGGACAGATTCGGCATTACGCGGGCGAGCATCCACTGGAAGATGAATTGAAAAGCGTGTGGGACGAGATCGCGGATGAATTTCTGCAAATGAGCTTTGTGCGCGAGGCAGACAAAGCCTTCCGCTTCGACACGGTGGACGCCATGCAGTTGATCGTCAAACTTTCGGGGCGCGCTTCGTTTGCCACCATCAACGATGTGGTGATCTGGGTCCGTAAAAAAATGTGGAGCGGTAAACATTCCTTCGCCAGCCACGCCTTGAAGGAGCCTGCCTTCTTGAATGGAAAAGCCCAGCACATTATTTATGGGCATACCCATCATTATGAAGTTGTGCCGCTTGGAATGAACATTGCCATGCCCACTCCTGAAAGCCAGATCTACTTCAACTCTGGCACATGGCATTCGTATTACGATCTTGCGATTCAAAATCCGAAGGAACAAAAATTCGTGCCCTACCAGGCGCTCACCTACCTCACCTTTTATACGCCCGAAGAACACGATGGCCGCCGCTTCGAGACCTGGTCTGGGGCGTACGCGTAAAATCGTGTCACCCTGAAGGAGCGTTCGCTGCGGCTGAAGGGTCTCTCACATGGCAGTAGTAATCCTTCGCTCCGCTCAGGATGACATCAATCTTTAGATGACCTCCTAAACGTCTCCCTCCAAACATCCAGCGGATTAATTCCCCGCTTCATGCCCAGCCCATGCAGGATCAGCCCAAACTGAGAGAATGCAAACCAGAGCAGGCCAAGCGTCAGGGAGAGAGAGGCGTTGTCAATCCAGCGCGGCGAGGATTCGATCAATGTCGCAATCTGTTCGCGCCAGTCTGTTGTCTTCTGATCATAATCCGTTAGAACAACCACAAGCTCTTCGAGCTGCTGTTTCGTCTCGTTGAAATCCCCGCCCAATAAATAAGAGGTATCGCTGATAAACGTGGAGGCGCGCTGTGCCAGGTCTTGCACATCGGCAATGCCGCTGTCGAGTTCATCCACCTGTGCAATGATGCTGACGAGCAATTCATCACCGGGAATGTTCAGGTCAATGAACGGCAGCGAGTTGATCTGCTCCAGCGCGCCTCGTAAATCTTCCAGCGTTCCGCGCACTTCGGTGATGCTTGTGCGGGTGGTTTCCAAACCGGGAATGAGTTCATCGTCCAGCGTGGCATTGACATCCTCCAGCAATGTCTTCGCGTCGGTGGTCTGCTGGGTGAGCGAGGCCAGCGCATCCTCAGCGGATTGGATGATGCGCAAGGCGCGTTCCACTTCGGCTTTGGCATTTCGCAAATCGGTTTGGATCTGTGTCAGTTGCGAATCCACTTCCTGCAAACGGAATGTGGCTGTCTTTGTAAGCGGCTCGTTATACACCCATGCTAAAGCAATCCCAAGAATACTCAGAATCAACAAGGTGGAACTCAGAACGATCAACGTGCTGCTGAAAATTTTGCGCGCCATGTTGCAGCCTTTCATATTCAAACCTGTGTGAACGCTTCAGAATTTGAAAATTATACAGCCAAAGCAGGCTCCCTCGGATAATGGTAAAAAAGAAAACAGAGTTTTTTGTGGCACAATAGGATGATGGACTCCAAATTCGATATCCTCATCCTCGGCGGCGGGCCAAGCGGACTTTCGACCGCACTGCATTTGATTAAGATCGCTCCGCATCTTTCCACTCGAATCCTGATTCTGGAAAAGGAGCATTATCCACGCCTGAAACTTTGCGCAGGCGGCCTCGTCATCGACGCGGAAGTCATCCTCGAACGGCTCGGCCTCGATGTGCGCGAAGTGCCGCATGTGGATGCTCCCAATATTCACTTCGACTTCGCAGGCAAGGGACTCAACGTGCGTGTGCCGAAGCGACACGCCATCCGCGTCATCCGCCGCGATGAGTTCGATCACTGGCTGGCGAAAAAGGCGGAGAGCAGAGGAATAGAGATTAGAGAAGGAATAACGGTTAAGAAAGTTATTCCCGATGAGAACGGCGTCACCGTTCAGACCGATCAGGGAGATTTTCGCGCACAGATCATCGTTGGCGCAGACGGCTCGAATGGAATTACGCGCCGCTGTATTTTCCCGAATGAACCAGTTTATACGGCAAGGGTCCTGGAAGTGATAACCCCAAACTACCCCCACCGCCCTTCCCCCTTCGGGGACGACGCGGGCGCCTCCCCCAAATTCTCCGAATTTGGGGGAGGACGGGAGCAAGTGGCGTATTTTGATTTCTTCCCCGTCCCAAACAACATCGCAGGCTACACATGGGACTTCCCCACACAAGTCAACGGTAAGCCCATGCGCTGTTGGGGCGTCTATGACACCAACCTGCTGGCAGACCAAAAACGTCCCGCATTGAAAGAGCCGCTCGTAGAGGAAATGAAACGTCACGGTTTTGACTTGAACGATTACGAGATCAAAGGTCATCCCATCCGCTGGTACAGCCCGTGGAATAAAATGTCAGCGCCGCGTGTGATTTTGGTTGGCGATGCCATCGGCGCAGACCCGCTCTTCGGCGAGGGCATCAGCATCGCACTGGGCTACGGAGTCATCGCGGCGCAGGAGATCGCAGAGTCTTATCAGCGTGGCGAATTTTCATTTAACAGATTCAAGCGTCGGTTCGTACGAAGCGGGCTGGGGCAAACTTTGTTCGCGCGCTGGCTCATCACACAAGTCATCTATACGTTAAAATGGAAATGGTTTCAAATCCTGCTTTGGCGCTTTTTGAAACCGCTTGTCCTGTTGGGCGCATGGGTATTCGTTTTGAATTGGAGTAAAAGAATCCCCCTGCGCAATTAATCGTCGAGGCATATCATGGGCACCGCAGACCTTCACGTTCACTCGATCTATTCTTATGACGCAACCACCACGGTGCGCGCCATTCTCAAACAGGCCGCGGATGTTGGCCTGGATGTGATTGCCATTACAGACCACGACGAAGTGCGCGGTTCGCTGGAGGCGCAGGAGCTTGCGCCAAAATATGGGGTCGAAGTCATCCCCGGCGCGGAGGTCAGCACGAAGGATGGGCATCTGGTGGCGCTCTTCATTAATACGCTGCCGCCCGCAGGCTTGTCGTTGATCGATACCCTGCTTTATATCGGCAAACAGGGCGGCGTTGCCATTGCCCCGCACCCTTTCAACAATTTGCCGAACAGCCTTTCGATGGAAGCCGTGCTGGGCGCGCTCACCAACCCCCGCGCAAAGGGCGCATTGAAAGGCATCGAAACACATAACATGGGCACGCAAAATTTCGACAGGGTGGCGCAAAAACTTTCGATCTATCTTCCGCTGGCAAAGATCGCCTCCAGCGACGCGCATATTTACTGGGCCATTGGCGCAGGGCGCACGGAATTTCCCGGGAAAACCGCACAAGACCTGCGAACCGCGCTGGAGAAAAACACCACCGTTCCCATTCCATACGAAGAGGAATTTTCCGCCAGAGCCGTGATCAGTTGGGTACGGCGCATGGCCATGCGCAGGTTTGGGTATGCGTCCGATACGCGCTCGGCATCCACGCCCATTGTCACCCAGCCAATGACCAGCTCGATGATACAAAGAATAAAAAGAAAAAAAGACGGCCNNGGTATAAATCTTGCGGTACGGTTTATGATCTGATTTTTTTGATAAAGCCCGGCGTATTCAATTCACGTTCGAGCAGATAGGTGAAATATCCCTGCATGAGGGCTTCCGCCTCTTTCTTAACCTGCGGGCTGGGATGTGCGCGAGAGGCATCCCTGTAGCTGGATCGTTGGAAGTGGCGCAGGTACTTGAGCGTTTCCACAGAAATCTTTGCAAGGTTGGGCAGTCCCTGCCCACAGCGCGGACAAATGACTCCGCCAGCCGTAAACGAGAAGTATTGATCTTCCGCGAGAATCTCACGCCCGCAATTTGCGCACTCGAACATCTGCGGGCGAAAGCCGACTGCGTCCAGAAATCTCATTTCATAATATCGAATTGCCAGCCACGAATCAGATTCTTTTTCGATGCGATCCAGCGTTTCGATCAGCAGATGAAAGATGGTGGGATTCCCAATTTCCTCTTCATAGGAAAAACGCAATAATAATTCAACCACGTACGAGGCATAACTTAATTTTACAAGGTTATCGTGCAGGGGCAGAAAGGCGTTTACCGTTTCCACCTGCGTGACGATCAGCAAGTCCCTGCCTTTTGCAAGCTGGATCGTAACCTG
>CXWL01002426.1_pt1 | contig 36630 bp, 38 predicted proteins | sample 590931 | NCBI WGS metagenome assembly CXWL01 (sample SAMEA3498368, study PRJEB10139) | groundwater metagenome | biome: water well; material: biofilm material | place: Germany | collected 2015-04-27
GAAAAGCTGTAGGTAGAGCTGTTGTACGAAAAGCTGTAGGTAGAGCTGTTGTACGAAAAGCTGCAAGAAGACGATAAGATCGTCAAAAAATTAACAATCGTCATCTAATGACGGTTTGTTTTTCCTTTTTCTAATTTAAGTTTCTAAAATTAACTAAACATTTGGCTCGGTGGTTGTGAGTTTTTTCCAGTAATTGAATTTTTTTGAACTGTGAATGTCTTATCAGTTGGAATGATTGATAATTTTACAGAAGTATTGATTGCATAGTGAGGAGTACCGTCAGGATTTGTAAAATTAACAGCTTTTCCAACTCGGTCTAGATCAACTTTAACTTTTACGATTGTTCCATCTTCTAATTCAAAAGACACAAATTCATTTTCAATACGTTTGTAATCTAATATTTTGAATTCTATTTTTTCGTGATTTTCGCTCATAAGTAATTCATCTTGTTATCACTAGTAAAGATAACTCATCAACTTAATTTGTTCCTCAGTGTTTATGATATTTTTGTTAGTTAGGATTTCTAAAAGTTCTTTGAATATCGCTTTTTGTTCTACAGACATTCCACCTGCCAGACCTTTTTCTCCAGGTGGACCTGGTGGACCTCTAGGTCCTGCTGGACCGACTGGACCTTGTTCACCGATTGGACCAGGATCACCTTGTGAACCTTGTGGGCCTAGTGGACCTCGCTCACCTTGTGGGCCTTGAATACCTTGTGGGCCTTGTGGGCCTTTTTCTCCGGATGGACCTGGTGAACCTCGCTCACCTTGTGGGCCTTGTGGACCTTGTGGGCCTTTTTCTCCAGGTGGACCAGTTTGGCCAGTGAGTCCTCTATCTCCCTGTATACCAGTAGGACCTTTCTCACCTTTGTCTCCTTGTTGACCAGGAACCCCGGTTAATCCTTTTGCACCTGCAGGACCTTGTGGGCCTTGTGGACCTTTTTCTCCAAGTGGGCCTTCAGGACCCCTTGAACCTCTTTCACCGATTAAACCTGTTGGACCTTTATCACCTTTGTCTCCTAGTGGACCGATCGGGCCGATTGGACCTTTTTCTCCGGATGGACCTTGAATTCCTATTTGACCCTTGTCACCGATTGGACCTGTTGGACCTTTGTCTCCGATTGGACCGGGAAAACCTTGAATTCCTTTTTCGCCTTGAACTCCAGATTGACCAGTTGGACCTTTGTCTCCGATTGGACCTGATGGACCAGTTAATCCTTTGTCACCAGGTGGACCTTGAGGACCTTTGTCTCCTTTATCACCAGAAATTCCACGTAATCCAATTTGACCTTTGTCGCCAGTTTGGCCAGTAAATCCTTTGTCACCTTTGTCTCCAATTGGACCTTTCAGTCCTTCCGGACCTTTGTCACCAGAAGAACCAGTTTGACCTTTGTCTCCCTTATCACCAGATAAACCTGAAATTCCTTTATCACCTTTGTCTCCTTTGTCACCGGTTATTCCTTTGTCACCAATTGGTCCCTTGTCACCGGTTATTCCCTTGTCACCAATTGGTCCCTTGTCTCCTTTATCACCTGGTTGTCCAGATGGACCTTTTTCTCCTTTATCACCTGGTTGTCCAGATGGACCTTTGTCTCCTTTATCACCTGGTTGTCCAGATGGACCTTTGTCTCCTTTATCACCTGGTTGTCCTTTTAAGCTATAACCTGATGCAATGAAAGAATCAGTAATTGATTTTGTGGTGAATTGTGGCGTTGATGAATCTGTCACAGCATTAATTTCAGATTTAGTTTCAGGTTTAATTTCAGGTTTAATTCTTTTTGATGATTTTCCTAAAGAGACATCAAATACTGAATGCAATGAGGAGAATAAATCGGTAACAATAACCCAAATACTGTCAAGATCATAAACAGAAGAGGGAATTGGGTTTTCATTAGAACCAAGTGTTTCTGCAAACATCCCATCCTTAACTCTAAGATGAAAATTTGCTTTCCACAATGAAGAAAATTGTTTATTTCTAAGGTTTTCGTCGGAGGGTCTAGAGTCAGCAATTGAGATTTGTACCTCATATACACCAGATTGCCTGAATGGTGCTTTTCCCTGAACCTCTAACCTTGGATATGTCACAATCGTTTGTGTAAATTCCAAGTATTTCTGTATTTAGATCGATTTGCTTATGCCTCCATACTTCAAATATTTAGCCTTAAAAAAAGCCAAAAATAATTAGAACTAATTTATGAATAGATTAAATGTGAAATATCATATCTTAATCAAAATTTATTCGTGCTAATTAATGAGTAAGACAGACAATTGGAAAATGCTCATGAAAATAGTCAAAGAAAAGAGGATAAGAAGAAAGACAGTGATTCCAATAATCATTCAATTTCTCTCATAGGGACAATTTTCAAACCACCTACTCCAAAGTTCACATTCCGTGATCTGATCAAGCGTTCATAAAACATAGTTTTGTAATAAACAAATAACAAGTTTAAAGACATTAAATATCCAGTTTTTTTTTCATGTATTATGTAAAAGGATGAGAATAATAATTTCAAAATCAAAACTATAGAGAGCCTAGATTTTTAATTAATGTAAAAGATCTAAATTTGTTTTTAAAAACTAGGCGTTTTTTTAAAGACATACAGGAGGAATAGAACTCGACCCAATTCAGGATAGTATTTATCTAGATTAAAGATCCAAAATGAGTTAGTGAAGAAACCGTTTCAAAAAAAATCAACAGAAAAAGAGATTGAGTCTAAAGAGATCAATTTATCCGAAGAAACTAGTCTAGTAGACCCAGACTATAATCGTAAAAAATTATTTAAAAAAGGAGTCAATTTGATGGCAGATGAAAAGCTTGAGGAGGCTGCAGTTATCTTTGAGCAAGCATTACGAATCGAACCAACCAATATTGAAACTTTAATGAAGTTAGGCTATACAAGATTTCACTTAGAAGAATATAGTGAAGCACTAAAAATTTATGATAAGATTTTAGATATTGATGTCACCAATCCAGAAGCTTGGAATTTAAAAGCACTAGTCCATTATGAACAAAAAAGTTATGCTAAAGCATTAGATGCTGTTGAAAAAGCAGTAGAATCAGATCCCACTTATGGAATGGCCTGGTACAATAAAGCTTGTTTCCTATCTCTGGTAAACCAAGTACCAGAATCACTTGAAGCATTGAAGCGGTCAATTGAAATTGATGTGAAAAATGCAAGAAAATCAATCAGAGATAAAGATTTTAGCAATGTTAGGATCGAGGAAGGTTTCAAAAGAATCGAAGAGGTAGTAGTTTTAGAATCAATCAGACAAGGATACCACACACTAGGAGCTATTGTTTGGACAACATTTTTAGATAAAGCAAATGCAGATGACGCGATAAGAAAATTACTCGAAAAAGGTCTAATTGTACAGCATGAAAAACGTGACGGTCTTAGTAAAATTCCAATATATGATCTTACATCAGATGTTGCAGAAAGAATGGGAAAAGAGAGAAAGGGATTGTTCGGAATTACAAAGAAGCAACTACCAAAACCAGTCAAGAATCTAAAGGAACTTAGTCAAGCTATACAATCAGTTAGAGAAGCAATAGAAGAAGAGAATGTCGAAAAAACAATGGAGATCTTTGAAGAATTTATTGATCCGTCAAAATCAGGTGAACAGATGATTGAGCAATTCTTTGAGGAACACAGAGAAATTAGATTATGGAAGATCAGATTAAAGGACAGAGGCGTAGATTATTTGATTGAGAACAAAAATAAGATGCTGAATCTTTTTGACAATGTAGAAGTTACAATTACAAAAAAATTAAGAAATGAAATATCATAGTCATTCTGCAGACAAATCCCAATAGTTTGCATCCTCTTGTTTTGCTATTGGTTTCTCAAGACCTTTCCATTCTTTAAAAGATTTCACATATAATTTAACATTAGGCAAGCCAACTGATTTTAGAGCATAATATGCTAATCCCGACAAGGTTCCAACACTGCCACAATAAGTAATAATTTCAGAATTTCCTGAAATACCTCGATTATCTAAAAGTCGTTTCATATCCTCTTTGGATCGTAGAATTTTTTCGGGAGTCGCAAGAGTTCTATATGGAAGGCTAATTGCACCAGGGATATGTTGCTCCAAGAAGTTTAAACGCTCTCTGTTATCAATTAGAATCACTTTTGGATTATCCTTTGTTTTTTCCAAATAATCAGAGGTAGCTAAAATTTCCGGTTTAAGATGAATAGAGTGATTTGAGTTTTGAATATCGGGTATATTATTATCATGTTCCAAACCAAGTGATTTCCATTTACTAAAAGTTGTTTCAAGTAACGATACGTCAAAATGACCGAGATACTCTAGTGTCCAGGCTACACGTGATGCAAGGGCACCAAATGTGTCGTCATAAACAACCACATGTGTTTCATCATCTATTCCCATTGTATTTACAAGTTTTAATACACGTTCAGGAGTATCATCAGATAATAAATTTGCCAATGGTAAGTTTACTGCAGTTGGGATATGACTTTGTTTATAATCTTCTTCTCTTCTGACATCAATTACTCTAACACTCTTATCTCTAATTTCTGATCGAAGTGAATCAATATCAGTCGTCGTTTTGATTGTTTTTTCTCTACTCATGCCGCACATTCACCTTTTCCAGTTTTTGTATGATAACTTGAATCACTTCCATAATCAGTGAAAAAATCTGGATCTTCTTCTTTGGTAGGTGGAATTGTAAGTGGGTCCAAAGCCTTTCTCATATCAAGAATTGACTTTATTTCAGAATCTTCTTTTCCATTTACTATTCTGTGAATCCAATCTTTAAGAGTATCACCAGGTTTTTTATTTTTTTTAAATAATTCAATGATTTTTAGAATTACAGGAATTACTCTTTTTGCAGGAATTCTATGACAGGTAGCACCAAGCATCGTATCTCCATCAGAACGGCCTCCCAATGACATTTGATAATTAGGATACATTTCTCTTCCCGCTCTACCTCCACCGCCAAAGAAACCAATAGTAGCAATTCCATGTTGTGCACATGAATTGGGACATCCGCTGATCTTAATTGATGAGTCACGTAAATCATCATCTTGATCTAATTTGAGATCAAGGAATTTCCTTTGAATTTCCTTGGCCAGCCTATGAGAATTAGTTAAGGCAAGATTACACGAGGTGGTGCCCGAACAACCTACAGGAGCAGCCATAGTTAAAGCACCAGACTTTGCCAACCCTATTGCAAGCAATTTTGAATACAATCGAGGTAGATCATCTTCATGTATGTAACGTAGTGCGATGTTTTGTACAAAACCAGCTCTTGCATGACCTTCTGATGAGAATTCTCGAACTATTGTTGCCAATGCAATAAGTTGACTTGAAGTAATATCTCCAGCCTCAAGGGTGAGAAATACAGAATAATATTGAGATTGTTTTTGTTTTAGTGCGTTATTTTTTAACCATCTCGTATATCCATCAGAAATTGAATTTCCACTTTCGTCAGATATCCTAATAGGTTTTTTAATTTCTGTTGTAGTGTGATCTACATCTAGATGAGTGACAACTGATTGAGTTGCCCTTACCACAGCTCTTTCTTTAAGAACTAGATTTTGGAATTTTTCCCAACCCATATCATTAACAAGATACCTCATTCTATTTCGAGCCATGTTTTTTCTATCACCTAATCTGTCAAAAATCCGAATCACTGCAATTGAGGTATACAAAAGATCTTCCTCTGGAGTAAATTCTTCCAATGGATATCCTACAAAAGATTTGTTTCCCAATCCACCACCAAGAAAAATTCTGAATCCTTTTTGAATAATTCCGTTTAAATCTCGAGTTTGTGGAATCAATCCAACATCTACTATTCTCACCATGCCGTGATTTTCGCAGCATGTAAAATTGAATTTGAATTTTCTTGGAAGATTTTGTGCCATAGGATTTCTCAAAAAGAATCTCGCTGTTGCAAGTGCATATGGCGTAGAATCAAATTGCTCATCAGGGCAAACACCAGATAAGGGACTGCACATTACATTTCTTACAGAATTGCCGCATGCTTCACGTGATGTTAAACCTACTTCAGCAAGTCCTCGTAGTATTTCTGAAACATCTTCTAAGATCACCCAATGTAATTGGATATTCTCTCTTGTGGAAAAATGAGCGCTACCAATAGAAAATTGTTCACTTAATTGAGCTATTTTTTCAAGTTGATTTGGATATATTTCACCTGCAGGTAATTTAATTCGGACCATGGCATAATCATTAGTCATTCTAGTGCCATATGCTCCATGTTGGAGTCTATATCGTCTAAAACTGTCTTCATCATATTTTCCCTGCCTAAACAATTTTACAGTATTAGCAAAATCTTCGGCCTCTTCAATTCTTGCCCAATTAATTTTAGATTTGGTTGAATCTTTGTGTGATTGTTTAATTCCAGATACTGTCAATACAAGAGAAATTTCTTTGAGTTATGATATAAATTTTTGATATGTGGAATTTAAGGTAACAAATTTTCAGTCTCCTGTAGGAATTTGCCTTATAAAATCAAGTGATTTTAATATTTTAATTGGATTAGTTTCCCCTAATTTTAAAAAAACTTGTGGGAAAGTATTAATGGGTTCTTAGAATCAATATTTTTATGCAAAAAGCTACAGTTGCAGAAAAATCAACAAAAATTTTTACAGATGTTCGTGAAGTCGACATCACTAGAGCAATTGCAAACGAGTTTCATTCAGTTTTAATAGACAGAGCAGAGTCAGATGTGATAATCATCGGTGCAGGACCTGCAGGGCTAACAGCAAGTCGAGATCTTTCAAATATGGGTTTCAAAGTTTTAGTTGTTGAACAAAATAATTATCTCGGTGGAGGTTATTGGTTAGGTGGATATATGATGAATCCAGTAACTGTTAGAGAACCAGCCCAAAAAATATGGGATGAATTAGGAATACCTTACAAAAAAGTCTCAGAGGGATTGTATATAACTCCAGGGCCACATGCAGTTTCAAAATTAATTGCGGCTGCTTGTGATGCAGGAGTAAAATTTCTCAATCTAACAAAGTTTGATGATCTTATTTTAAAGAATGGCAGAGTTACAGGGATAGTTGTAAATTGGATGCCAGTCTCAGCATTACCAAGAAATATCACATGTGTGGATCCAATCGCGCTTGAAGCAAAGATGGTTATAGATTCATCAGGACATGATTCCGTTGCAGTAAAAAGACTTGTAGATAGAGGGCTGGTAGAATGGAAGGGAATGAATCCAATGAATGTAAACGAGGGAGAAGAACACGTAGTTCACAATACAGGTGAAGTGTATCCAGGATTAGTTGCTGCAGGAATGTCAGTGACTGAAACATATGGATTGGCAAGAATGGGTCCAACATATGGTTCAATGCTATTTTCAGGAAAGAAAGCAGCAGAGATCACAGCAGAGAAAATTAAAGAGTTAGAAAGATAAACAATCATTAATTTAATGGCGTGTTGAAAACATCGAAAATATTTTTGTATGATGAGCCAACCGTTTCCCAAATTCAGCTTGAGGAACTGGCCACTTTTCTAAAAGAGGTATTTCTAATCCAAGTTGAAACAAGAGAAAGTATTTCAAAACTCTCAAAAGAAGACACCGCTGAAAAAATTGCCGCATGTAGAATTCTCAATCCTATAAAACCATTTGAGAGACACAAGCCAACCATAGATGAAATTCGTTTTGAAGAATCAAATTTCATCCAAGGTGCAGATACAGAAAACATCGTCATGTATGACGGATTTGAATTACAGAAAGTATTGACAGAATTAATTCCAAAAGAAGAAACTTCGATCGATGTACTTCATATTTTTTTTACAAACAAACTTACATGTACATATGATTATGAGGATTTTAGATATCACGGCAGAGCATTAATTGGTGCAAATCCTTCAATAATTTCAATTACAGGCATAATCGAAGCCCCAGCAAAACCAAGAGAATACTATATTGATCTAATATCACATGCCGCTCATAATGCAAACATCGAATCAATAAAACAAAAATATCGAGGAGATTTTCTAGAGTACAATGATTCCAGATTATCAAAAATTATTGAGGGGTACCTATTACAAGAAATATTTTATTTTGAAACAGGAGAACCATTTTGTGATAAAAAAGAATGTAGACTGTATAATGCACACTGGCAAAAAGACCTTTTGTATTCACAATTAGAAAGTGGAAAATTATGTGACAAACATCAGCAAGTATTGAAGAAACTAGTCATCTAATGTCCAATAAAAAATCGGTCATCCCAAAATATCTTTTGTGGTTTAAAAAATATTTTTACAAATTTAAGACAATGTCTGAATTTTTTGGAGTCAAATCGTGTATGTATTCCACAAAATTAGATATCACTTAAATTAATGAAATTCAAAGATGTCATATTATGATGGCTGCAGACTCGGGTGCTACAATACTTGAAAACAAAGATGATTCACCAAAAATGCCAGGTAAAAAGAAAACAAAATTTGACATCATAATTATCGGGGCAGGTCCTTCAGGATACACTGCAGGAATTTATTGTTCTAGAGCAGGATACGATACATTGATTTTATCAGGCATCCTGCCAGGTGGTCAACTGGTCAACACTACAGAAGTCGAAAATTATCCAGGATTTGAAAAAGGAATAATGGGTCCAGATTTAATGATAGAGATGAGAAAACAAACACAAAGAATGGGAACAACCATAATCGATGATGAAGTTGTAGATGTGGATTTCAGACACCCTCCATTCAAAGTCCTAACAGGTTCAGAAGAATATGAAGGAAGAGCGGTAATTATTGCAACTGGTGCAAATCCTAGAAAACTTGGATTGGAAGGAGAAAAAACATTTGCGGGAAAGGGAGTCTCATATTGTGCGACATGTGATGGTCCGTTTTTCAGAAATCAAGAATTGGTAGTAGTTGGTGGAGGAGATTCCGCAGTAGAAGAAGCAATATTTCTTACCAAATTTGCAACAATGATACATCTAGTACATAGACGAGGTGAATTACGTGCAAGTAAAATAATGCAAGAAAGAGCAATTCACAATAAGAAAATTAAATTCCATTGGGATTCAGCAGTTATAGATATCAAGGGGGATCAAAAAATGCGCCAAGCAGTATTAAAAAATATCAAAACAGGTGAAGAAAAAACACTGGACGTTGCAGGACTTTTTGTTGCAGTTGGCCATGAACCAAATACTAAATTGTTTAAAAAGCAAATTGAATTAGATGATGAGGGGTATATTATTTTAAAAAATAAAACACATACAAATATTGAAGGCGTGTTTGCAGCAGGAGATGTCCACGATAGAAATTACAGGCAGGCAGTTACAGCTGCAGGATTTGGGTGTATGGCTGCAATAGATGTAGACAAGTATCTCACAGAAAATTCCTAAATAACCAATTCTAATCAACAAAATATCTAATGAAAAATGCTCAGTGCAAAAAATGTTTAAAAAAATTTTTTGAAAAGGATATTTATACGATTCAGCAGTTTCAATATAGAAAAGAACCACCTTACGAGTGGACAAAGAAATTTTTTGAAGTTTCAGAAATTGGAGAATGGGATTCATTTTGTGAGGAATGCATTAGACATTATTCAAAAGTGTCAGATAATGCATGGAAAAAGCATGCTCAAAATTAAATTTCAAACCATTTATTCTAGAAAAAATATGTCAGTATTATGACTGAAGATCTTGAAAAATTAAAAAAATCAGCCAAAGAGTATAGTGATAATTTAGCAAAATTAGGGCAGGAATTATCAGAGATTCAGTTTAGATATAAAATAATAGAAAATGCTACCAATGAATATTGGAAAAATCAGATAGAGAAATTTAAAAAATATAACGAGAAAGGAAAAGAATACTACATTCAAGCACACGCGCTGATAAATCTTGTAGACAAGGAACAGTCAGGATTATTTCTACTTAGCATCAGTAAATTACGCCAACTTGGATTAAAACTAGAAAAAATTATGGAAGAGGTAAAGCAAAATCCATCAATTGTCAAATCAAAGGACAAACAACAAAGCAAGTGGAGTAAAGAACTCAGAGATCAACTAGTAGAGGCAAGTAACGGATGTTTAAATCATGAGATGAGCATGAACAAATTTTTTCGCAAGTTTTATGAGAGCCATTTAAAGAAAATTTTAGAAGAAAATGACTAGAAATAAGGTCAGAGTTTTAAATCAATATGCTAATTCTGACATGTATTTTGCTTCTTTGAGGGCAGCATTAAATTCTTCTTCAGTCATAATATTTTGTTTAGCATAGACGCTTTTGAATTTTCTTCCATCATCAGCAAATATTCCAACCACACATCCATCTCCATCAATAGGATATTTTTTCATACATGCATAAACAGCTGCAGAGGAAGGGCTGATCAATAATTTGTCTTTTGCAAATACCTCTTTTACAACTGAAAAAGCTTCATCATTATCAACTGAAACCCATTCATCAACCACCTTTTCACGTTTCAAAAACAAGTCAGGTTTTGCCGATTCTTCAAAGTTTCTCCACCCTTGAATCATGTGATTTTGTTGTGGTTGACATCCAATAATTTTGACATCTGGATTTTTTTCTTTAAGAAAAGTTCCAATCCCAGTAATTGTGCCGCCAGTTCCAACTCCGGTAAAGAAATGTGTTATCTTTCCATCAGTTTGTTTCCAAATTTCCGGACCCGTTCCAACATAATGGCCCATAAAGTTTGCTTCATTCGCATATTGATTTGGAGAATAATACACATCAGGTCGTGAAGATGCAATTGATGTAGCCAATGCAATACTTTGATCAGTTCCAGCCCCAACTTTCGGACAAAGATCATCACTTGTTTCGAAAACTTTGGCACCTAGATTTCTAATGATGTCCTTGGTTTCATTGCTGGCTTTTTCAGGTATAACTATTTCAACTTTGTAACCAAGTAAATTTGCAATGCCTGTTAGTGCAATACCTGTATTTCCAGAAGTTGGTTCAATGATGATACTTTTTCCTCTTGTGAGAATTTTTCTTTCTTCGCCATCCTTAATCATCCAATATGCCGCTCTATCTTTAACTGAGCCAAATGGATTGTGACCTTCAAGTTTTGCAAAGTATGTGACTTTATTATTAGAAAGTGAATCTAATTTTACTAGAGGAGTGTTGCCAACTCGATTTAATATTTCAGAACTTGTAACAGATGTCATGATTTTAGTTTATTTCACCTTTTTAATTTGAAAGGTGATTGTGTTACCGTTTTTTTTCATATTTAAAAGATCATGACCATTTCTTGTCACCCATCTTGAAATATCATCTTCGGCTGCAGGATCATCTGCAGATACAGTTAACACTTGACCTACCTGCATTTTTTCAATTTCTATTTTAGTTCTAAACACAGGTTCAGGACAGAACATCCCAGTAGCATCTAATTTCTTTTCATTTGATTCAGACATAATGATATCTAATTTGTAATGTACATTTTGTTATATTAAAATCTATTTTAAAGTAAAAATGTCATATTAACAAAATTAGCTTGGATTAACTTTTGAGACTAGTTTTGCCATTTCATTAAACGGCATATTAAAAAATTAAAATTTAGAGTTTATTTTGCAATAATTACAAACAAAATTTTCTAATCGAAAACCATTAGTTTGGTATGAAACTAGGGGAATATTATTCCAACATACAATTTACCAATTCTTATTTGGTATATTTCTAATCGAGTTTAGATTTCCTATTTTTGATCATAGCGCCATTTTAAACATAGTTACAAGATTTCGGTCTTTCATAAAGTAAGGATCGTAATTTTTGAAATTAATTTTTTGGGAAATTCTTTTCATTAGATAAACTGCAATTTTGTAAAATAGTGGCCAAAGGTGACTATTTTGATTAGCATCATAAATTCGTAGTAAAAAAGTCAAGAGCCATTTTGAATTTGGATAGTGTTCCGATATGTAATCAGATAGGTATTCTTTAGAATTGTTAATTTTGTACTTTAGATGATCAAGTGTTTCACTTTGTAGTGCATATCCAGTTTGTAAAATTTCAATCTTACCATGTTTCATTGATTGTAATATACTGTCCAAAGAATTTTCAGATTCTATCACGTTAAGACATCTACCCAATGTAGAAACAACATGAGAGTCACTACCAGATACTTGGATCATATTGTTATCTAATGCAAATTGAGTTGCTCGCGCATTTGAAAGAATGTCTATATTGTTACTGTTAAAAACCTCAACCATATCACATTTTTTGGCACCACTGCGGAGTGCATCTAGTAAACTAAACGGATGTGGTGCAGATGATACTCCACCTTGCGTTCTAACTTGATCTATCACTTCTTCCAAGGTAATTCCGGGTTGAATTTCATCGTGTATTCCATATGCTAAAACATGTGCACCGGTATCAATAGTGATTTCTTCTGCAGGATAAACTTTGATATTTTTAAATTTTGAATGATCGTTTTTGTATTGCAACAACTGATCATAACCAGTCAAAGTATTATGGTTGGTAACAAAGATTGCATCCAATCCTAGATTATAAGATCTTTCTAGTTGATCCCTTATCGAGACGTTGCAGTCATACGGAGGCTCTTCATCACCAACATGAAAATTTGAGAATGAATTGTGACAGTGTAATTCAGTTTTTATAATCAATGTCAAATAGAATTTCTAGATTTAGATTATAATCCTATTGCAAACAATGCCCTGTCTATCGAAATAAATCTTCATCTTGCGGACGAATGAGATTATCGATAGAAAAATTTTCGTTTTTGAAGTCATATCCGCGAATAATAGCAATAGGGCAATTAGATATTTTTTTCATAACTAGTTCTGCAGCTGAGCAAAGTTCATCAGCAATTGCAATTGCCGTAACACGTAAAGTTTTTTCAAAAGTATCTTTTGTTCCAACATAATCAAGTATAGGATTCATGCCAGAAATTCCAATGGCACAATTAGTTTGTCCCATTCTAAAAGGGCGACCAAATGTATCAGAAATGATAACAGAGACGGTTTTGTTTGTTTTTTTTAAAATTTCACTACGAATTTTTTTTGCAGAAACATCAGAATTTACAGGAAGTAAGGTTACAAAACCATGTTTGACATTACTTTCATCTATACCAGCATTTGCACAAATAAACCCGTTATTTGTTTCAACAATAATTATCCCATGATCCATTCGAATTATTTTTTTTGATTCGTTTAAAATCAACTCGATAATACGGGAATCTTTTTTGTATTCTGATCCAATACCTTCTGCCAATAGTGAAGGGACAATTGAAGTTAGTTCCACAATACGGCCTTCTTGTTTTGAAATGATTTTTTGTGCAATTACCAGGACATCCGCATCAAGAATTTTTTCTGAGTTAATTATAAGGTGTGGGAGATCATCGTTAAATTCGATCTCTTTAGAAATATACAATGGAATAATTTGCAATCATAATGCATCTAAAAGACAGTAAAATATTGTTTGTGTATTAATTGTACCTTACAATTCTAGTTTATAGTGTTTATTTATAATGTCAAGTATTTTGGAAAGATCTTTTTCTTCCAAGGTAGTAGTTGCCAAGTCTTTTACCACATCTTGAGCTCTGTAGGCGATACCTAGTCCAGAGATATCAAATAATTTAACATCATTTGCACCATCAACTACGCATGTAATGTTTTCTTTCTTTTCATTCCATTCAGCAATTTTGATTTTGGCAGATTTAGATTTGTCAGAATCAACATGTAATTTTAAACCATCTAGTTTTCCGTCTTTAAAAATTAATTCGTTTGAGAAAATATAATCTAAATCGAGTTCTTTTTTTAATCTGTCAGTCATGATGGTAAAACCACCTGAGATTGCCATTAATTTCCATCCCGCCGATTTTAAAACATGGCATGCTTTTTTTGCGCCAGTCATAATAGGCAATGCATCTGCAACTTCTTTACACGTAGAATAATCAAGACCTTTTAATGCATTAACTCTTGTTTTGAGACCATCTTCCCAATTAATAACACCCTGAATACCTTTTTTTGTAATTTCCCAAATTTCAGATTCTTTGTTAAGTTTTTCTGCAAGAATTGGAAGGTATTCTCCATCATACAAAACACCTTCAACATCAAAAATTGCCAGCAACTGATTTCTGATTTGCAAAAAATTATTAATTATATTAAAGTTGACAGTGGCATTTTGGCTTCATATCAGATCATTTGTTGGTCCAAAATTGCCTAAAAAGGTTCAATTCAATAATAGTCATAAGGTTTAGAAAATCACAGATGCAGTTCTCAGAATTGCGTTGTTTTTCGTTTTTTCAAGATAGTTTGAGATTTAGGTAATTACAGTTACCTCCTTTTTGTAAGATTCATCTTTGGATATTCCACCGTATCCTGGATCGATCTTTTGTTTAGGATTTAATGTCGTATCATGATGACATTTTTTATTACATATTGGACAAAAAGTCCTATCCAACAATATACACTGGCAGATATGATTTTTCATATAACCTTGAGCAGCTGAATTCCATTCTCCCGTACCATTGCAATATACGCACCTGTTTGAGGAGAATGTACCAACACCATTACAGAAATCACATACATTATCTAACATTTAGTCAGTGCCTCACTCATTGTCTTAACCCAGGCTCATAAGCAATATAATTGCATTTTTTTTAAAACAAAAGAAGGTCAATAGAATTACTCAAAAACACATTTTTAAAAGATTCACAAAATAATTTTTAAAATTATTCGTTTTCCAGCATTCCGCAATTTATGCACATTCGCTTTGACTGAATTTGAAACCAGGCAAAATTATGAATATATCCACTCTTACACTCCATAAGAATTCTAGTTCATTTGAATCTAATTTGAGAATGATGGTCAAGAATTGTATCGATCATACGTTGAAAATTTATGAAAAAATAAAACAGGTCTTTCAAACCATAGAACTTATCGTAGAATATAGAATTGAAATTGTCGTAGACACAAGACATTAAAAAAAGTTGGTCCAGCGACAATAGCCCATTTCTATTATAGTTTGCGAAGTGTATAAAACTAAATTCGGTTTTTTAAAAAGATTTGAAATCTTAACGTTATTAAAAAACGCTAGTAATAAATCAAAGAGAATTAATCAACCAGATATGGGAGAATTAGAACACAAATTCGAAGTAGAAATAGATACCACTGAAAATAAACAGAAACTTCCGGATGAGGTCAAAGCAGAATTAAAAGAAACTGGAATGATGGACGAAAAAGGAAAATTAAAACTCAAGGGAGTTAGCCCAAAAATGCTTAAAAAAATGAAGCAGGAATTTGTAAATTGTCCGGTTTTAAAGAAAGAGGTTCAATTTGTCCAATGTTTTATTTGCCCAAATTTCCAAAGTAGAGTCATGGGAAAAGTTCTCTGTAAGGGCGACTCATTAAAATAAAGATCTCGGATATCACACTAATCAGGTAGTGTAGAAGTTATCACGAAAGGCTCATTAGTAAAATTATTTCTTTGAATTCTAGTTTGAGTAAAGAAGACATTGGGATTACAGTATCAAAGGAAGAGGACTTTAGTGAGTGGTATACACAAGTGGTACTAAAAGCAAAACTAGCAGATTATGCACCTGTAAAAGGCTTGATAGTACTAAGGCCGGACGGTTACTCAATTTGGGAATCATTAAGGACTACTTTTGATGAAAAATTTTCTAAAAATGGGATTAGAAATGGATTTCTTCCAATTTTAATTCCAGAATCACTTTTAGGAAAAGAGAAAAAACATTTTGCAGGATTTAATCCGGAAGTGTTCTGGGTAACACATTCAGGAGAAAATGAAATAGGAGACAGGTTAGCACTTAGACCAACTTCAGAAACTTTGGCATATACGATGTATTCTAAATGGATACAAAGTTGGAGAGACTTGCCATTAAAAATCAATTTTTGGAATACGGCATTAAGGGCAGAGATAAAAGCTACAAAACCATTTCTCAGAACTTCAGAATTTTTATGGCAAGAAGGACATACGGTTCATGCATTTCAAGAAGAAGCAGAAAAAGAAGTCATGGTGATTTTAGAAATTTACAGAAATACCGTTGAAGATGAATTAGCTATTCCGGTAGTTATAGGTAAAAAAAGTGAAAAAGAAAAATTTGTAGGAGCAGTATATACAACAACTATGGAGGCAATAATGCCAGATGGGAAAGCTCTTCAGATGGGAACATCGCATTTTCTTGGACAGAATTTTTCAATACCATTTGAAGTAAAATTTTCAGATAAAGACAATGTAGAACAATTTGCTTGGCAAACTTCTTGGGGAGTTTCATGGAGATTAATCGGTGCCATGATCATGGTGCATGGAGATGATAAAGGTCTGGTACTGCCACCAAAAGTAGCACCGATTCAAGTAGTAATAGTACCAATTTACAAATCAGAGGAAGCCAAAGAAATAGTATTCCCAAAATTATGTGAAATTCTGGAACAATTAGAATTAAAAAAAATTAGAGTTCACGTAGATGACAGAAATGACTTAACGCCAGGTTACAAATTCAATGATTGGGAGCTAAAAGGAGTTCCACTAAGGATTGAGATTGGACCCAAAGATATAGAAAAACAACAGATTATTTTAGCAAAAAGATACAATCGAGAGAAAATAAGTGTGGGGTTCAGTGAGATTGAAAAAATAGTCACCATATTAGACGAAATACAAAAAGACATGCTAAAAATTGCAAGAGTAAAAGCCAAAGAAAATACAATAAAGATTTCAGATTATTCAGAATTTAAATCAAAAATAGGAAAGGGCGGTTTTTTCATTGCATATTGGTGCGGCAAAATAGAATGTGAGGAAAAAATTAAAGAAGAAACAGGGGCAGACATTAGAGTAATTCCTTTTGATGGTGAAAACACAGATGGGAAATGTATTTACTGTCAAGAGCCAAGCATTGCAACTCCAATTTTTGCAAGAGGGTATTAAAAAATGACAACATCTACAGATGTAGAAGAGAGAACCCCACTTTTAGAGCAATTCAAAGAAACCAGAAACAGAACGCTAGAATTAGTAAAAACTTTAGAAAAAGATGATTTTGTAATACAGTCAGAACTTTTCACCAGTCCGCCAAAGTGGCACATAGGACATGTGAGTTGGATTTATGAAGCAATTATGAGTAAAATAGATAAAAATTATGAATTCTATTCTAAAGAATTTTCAGAATATCTAAACTCGTACTATCAACAATTTGGAGTGCCACATGATAAAGGTAAGAGGGGAATTATCTCAAGACCTACAACTGAACAAATTTTTCATTATTTTAATACAATTAGTCAAAGAGTAAATCATTTTATCGAATCAAAATCGCTCAATAATGACGTAATTAAATTAATTATTATGGGATTTCATCATGAATGTCAACATCAGGAATTGTTAGTATATGATCTGCAACATCTATTAGCAGAACAGTATAGACCAGTTAGAAAAAATGAAAAACCGCACTCAACAAATTTTGAACAAAAATCAATAGAAATCAAAGGTGGGATATACGCGGTGGGGTATAATGGAGTAGATTATTGTTATGATATAGAATTACCAGAACACAGTGTGTATCTTGAGAACTATGCCATAGATGCATTTCCAGTCACTAATGAACAGTATCTAAAATTCATGGAAAGTGGCGGATATGATACTTACAAGTATTGGCTTTCAGACGGATGGGAAAAAGTGAAAAAGAATGAATGGCAATCACCAATGTATTGGGAGAAAATAGATGGCCAGTGGAAAATAAGAGATTTTCTAGGGATTAGAAAATTAAATCCAAAAGAACCAGTATGCCATGTTAGCTATTATGAAGCAGATGCATATTGTAAATGGGCAGGAAAGAGAATCCCAACAGAGGCAGAATGGGAAAAAGCTGCATGTTGGAATGAAGAAAAACTGCAAAAAACAATATTTCCATGGGGAAATGAGCAACCAACAGAACAAAATTCCAATTTACTAGAATCATATCACTGGGGATGCACAGAAATAGGATCATATCCTAACGGTGTGAGTCCATCAGGATGTCATCAAATGATAGGAGACGTATGGGAATGGACAGCATCTGAATTTATAGGATATCCTGGATTTAAGACAGGATTTGAGGAATACAATGACAAATGGTTTACAAATCAAAAAGTATTACGTGGTGGATCTTTTGGTACCCCGAAAATGTCAATCCGCGGAAGCTATAGAAATTTTTTCAGATTAGATGAAAGATGGTTATTTTCAGGATTTAGATGTGCCGAGAGTATTTAGAATTCAGCTATTTTTTGAGACCAAAGTCAATGCAAAATGATCATTTTCATCCAACCAAGTATTTTTAATGCTAAATCCAGTTTGATGCATTAATTCTCGTATTTGAGATAATTTGTATTTATGAGAATGCTCAGTGTGAATTAATTCATTTTGCTTTAAGGTTAATGAAATATTTGCTTTTGAGATAATGACAGACTGATTTACCAAGGATTTCAAGTACATTTCAATTCTTTGATCATTTTCATTGTATATTGCATGATGAGCAAAATTATTCAGATCAAAATCGGCATCTAATTCATCATTGATTCTAGATAAGACATTAAGATTAAACTGAGCGGTTATACCTTGAGAATCATTATATGCATTTTCTAAAATCATTTTATTTTTCACCATATCCAAACCAATTAAGAAGAGATCATCCTTTTTCATAGTAGAATTAATTTTCTCCAAGAATTCTTTTCCTTCGTCAGATGTAAAATTTCCAAAACTAGAACCTAGGAAAATAATTAGATTCTTTTGATCATCATAATTTTTTAGAAATTCAAGTCCCCCTTCATAGGTGTCAATTATTCCAGTTATATGCAAATTTTTGTAATCTCGTTGAAGTAATGCGGAACTCTCAGTCAAAATTTCAGAGATATCAATTGGAAGGTATTCGATTTTTTCTTGAATTTGATTCAATATGTCTAAAATCAGCCTTGTTTTTACAGAAGAACCACTACCAAGCTCGACTAATCTAAATGGAGCATCAAGATATGGAGGCAATTCGTCTTTTAGTTTTTTTAGAATACCGATTTCTGTCTTTGTAGGGTAATATTCGGATAAATCGCAGATTTTTTCAAATAATTCAGAGCCTTTTTTGTCATAAAAAAACTTAGGATTGATAAATTTAAAATCTTGATTTAAGCTAAAAGATATTTCATCTGCAAAGCTCTTTACGATTTTAGTAAAATGGGGTTTAAAATATTGTAGTTTAGAATCTACTCGATATTTTTTATAATTTATATTTTTTTGAACTGTTTTACTCAAGTATTAAAATAGGAGTTATTTGACATAAATGCTTTATCCCAAATCAATAGGCATAAATTATATTTCTTGATATACTTCTTTGTTCAAGTCCACATATTGGATGAAATTTTAAGAATAGAACATTTGAGTAAATTTTTTATTAAAAAGGGTATTTTTAGTTCAAAACCAATTACAGTAAAAGCAGTAGACGATGTTTCATTCTCTCTCAAAAAAGGAGAAGTTTTCGTATTAGCAGGTGAATCAGGGTCAGGCAAGTCAACAATAGCAAATTTAATTCTCAAATCCATTCGTGCAGATTCAGGGAAGATATTATTTGAAAACCAGGAGATTAAAAATGATAAAAAAAGTTTAGAAAAAATTAGAATGAATTGCCAAATGATACATCAAGATCCATATGATTCAGTAAATCCACGAATGAACATAGGAGACATTGTTTCAGAACCACTTGAAATTCATAAAATTGGAAATAGAGATGATAGAAGAAAAAGAGTCATAGAAGTATTACATGATGTAAAACTTGAACCTGCAGAAGAGATGTTAAAAAAATACCCACATATGCTGTCAGGAGGACAAAGGCAAAGAGTAGTGCTTGCAAGGGCACTGGCATTAAGACCAAAAATAATTCTTGCAGATGAACCTGTTTCCATGCTAGATGTTTCCATTAGAGCAGAGATGCTTGGATTAATGCGAGAGTTACAAAAAAAATATCAAATTTCTTTCCTATACATCACTCATGATTTAGCAACTGCCAGATACTTTGGTCAAAAAATAGGAATTTTATATCGTGGAAAAATTGCAGAGGTTGGATTAATAGATGATGTATTGCTAAAACCAAAACATCCCTATACACAAGCTCTTATTGATGCAATTTCAGAGCCAGACCCTGAAAATCTTAACAGAGAGAAAAAGATTAGGATCAATGAACCTCAAGACATCGATGTTGATAGTGGATGTTTATTCAGGGATAGATGCCCATATGTTATTGAAAAATGTAAGATAAAACCAGATTTAGAAGATAGAGGAAATGGTCACCTCGTTGCTTGTTATGTTAATCTAGATTAACTCAATAAAATTGAGCTACTATTTTTCATCTCAGCTTGCATAATTAGGTTCAAATTTCTTTCACCGCGTCATCAAGAGGGGGTATAGACAGACGCCCTTGATTTGACGTTTTTAGACTGAAAATAGGAAAATTTACGCACGCAAAATTATTGCTTTTGTTGTTTTTGATTAAATTTTGCAAAATTAATTAGATTTGGAACCAGTGATCCATTTGATATTTTAGTTGTAAAGTAAACTTGGAAAATTTAGATAGAAGGGTTCCATTTGACGTTTTTTCAGAAAAGTTATGCGTAGAAATTCTTGGATTTGGTAGATTTTGATAAAATTTGGAAAATTGAACCTGTAAATCAAGACAAAAAGAAAAAAGAGGATTATCTTGCCTCATTTTCTGCTTGGACAAGACTTTTCCCATATGGGAATTTTTCATTGTATGCTTTACCATCTTTGATTTGATATTTTCCATAATGACCTAATTCAACGTAGAACATCTCTTTGTCATCTAAGCTAATCTCACTTTTTGCTATATGGATCAGTACTTCTTCACCAATCTCAAATTGTGGTTCATAAGTAGATAACCAATATTGATCATCTATAAAAATTGAATCAATATAGACTGTGAATAGTTCTCCTTTCTTTAGATTGCCTTTAAGAGAGTCGATAAGTTCAATTTGAACTGGAATTGCACCATGTGTATTTCCAGCATTATCTATCCATTGAATTGGATTTCCTACTTCAATCACTTTTCCACGAATTGTGAAAAGTACCTTGTCTTTCACATCAGATATGTTAGTTGTAGCAAATGATGCTTCACCAGCTGTCGGTTTAACATTTACATTTGCTTTTGTAATATCCGATGGAATATAGGGTGATGGAACATCTAACAAAACCATTGCTGAATTGTAAACATATGAATCAGACAAAACAGCAATAGAACCAATAACGGCCACGGCAATAAGAGAAGACATAATTAGATTTTTCTTGTTCATTTTATTTTCTCCTAGTAAAATCCATTGATTTGGTTCTTGTCATCGGTCTTAATAGATGCATAGTCATTGCTACAAAATGATTTCATCATAGTGTGTCCAGCTGGAACTAGCAACTCAAAAGTTGGATGATTTAATCCTGCAAAGTGTCCAAACTCATGGTTTGCAACAAATTGTGGGTTAGCATCTTGTCCAGCAGTACAAATACTAGATATAGAGAAGTTGTGCCCACTGTTTGTAGTATACCAAATTATCTTATACATGCTTGAAGTACCTGCATTGAATACTTGAGTTTCTGCATGAATAGAAGATGAAGATATGTATTTGGCACTAACTTGATCATCACCAGAATTGCATACACTATCAAAAGAGATAGTTATGTCTGTATTACTATCAACATGAATCCTTGCTAACTCTGTTTTAGATTTAAGAAGAGTCGACTGACCTGTCGATCCATTTACTTTAACAGAGTTTAGTGCAGTAGTTTGATAACATACAGATTGATTTCCACTGCTAAACGGATAAAATGTAGGTAGTGGATGTGCAGCATATGCATTTTCAAAAGTCATTGCAGTTCCTATGATGACAAACATTGTAGCTACGATCGTTAGTTTAATGGTTTTAGAAGTCATTAGATTGTTTTTAATAGTCATTGTCATTCCTACCTTATGAACTTCCTAATAAGACGAACTCGTTCCTGCAAGAGTATTGCAGGAGCAAGCAATACTTTTAAACAAGTGTTTTTCGCAGAGATTTTTTGATTGATTTTTTCTTTGTCTTTGAAAATCTACGAACATGAAAAGATCTCCCAAGATTATTTAAACTAATTATTTCGACTCCCTTGATATCGTCTCTTTGAATAAAATCAAGTAGTTCAAGAAATTCCAAATATAAAATAAAATTACCATAACTTACACTGGATCTTCTGGCAATTACTGTCTTTTTTGCTGGACCATCATGAATTAAAGAATAAAGAATCCTTTTGATAATCTCTAGATCCACTCTTTTTAGATGTCTTTTTTCATGATCAAAAAATTCCATTGTACCATTCACAATTCCATATCTGTACAATACTCAAATTGTAAATATTTCCAAGCAAAAATACTTGACCATTCATCAATGCAAAACATGATTTTCTCTGAAAGATTATTCTCAAATAATTTTGTTATAATTACAGCTATGATTTAATCAAGTTAGCTAACTTTACTGTAAATTTTTCATAATAGTCAGAAAAATTTTCTTAATACATGAAAATCTCATGAATAAACTAGGCTTGTTTTCAGAATAAATCCACTCCTGAAAATGAAAATTTTTCTTTATTTTAATGGATTTATTCATGATTTTACTTGATATTGAGTAAATTCATTTTGTAAATTTGACTAGATGAAAATGTAAATGAAAAACAATATGGAAAAATTCTAGTTTACACTAGTTTTTCTGAAACCTTTTTGTAAATTTTTCTAGTTTTACTGTCTGCAAAGTTTTTTTCATACACCATAAAGTGGATTTGTTTATTCTTAGTTTTTTATTTTTTATCAAATCCAATTATTTTTTAATAATTGTATTTTGTAATAGACTAACAAAATTGTAAGATTATTTTTTTTAATTTCAAAATCAAAATTTAATTTTTTATGATTATAATTATTATTAACACAACAAATTGGTAATATTATTTCTAAGACAATTTTATTTTACACTGAATTTTTAATGATTTATTTATTTTCTTCTAATTTTATTTTTTTTTAAAAAATATTGAAATATTTTTAGCAGAAACTCTATAAGGCAAATACCACCTTACTAAAGGTGGTATGAAAGGTGGTGAATTCTATCCATTATCGGTATCAAAAACATATCAAAATCGTGGAAAAAATATACGGCACAGAAAGAACACAAAGAAAATTAATGTTGTTTATGGCATTCTTCAAGATTCTGATGGTGTTTTACATTTTAAAAGTTTTAGAGTGTCCTTATTACAAGCATTATATTTTAAATTACATTTAGCGAAAAAGAAAGAATTCACTTGTTCTTACTGCAATAGCACCTTTAGAGCATATGTGAATAATAAAAAAGATGAGCCTGAAGAATGTTATTTTTGTGACAAGGACTGGGATTAACATAAAAAATAATCAAGTCATTTGAGTTCAATTGAATTTTAGATCTAATGTTTACGGGATCTCTAATGATTGTTGTAAGAATTAAGACAATAAATGTAAAAATCCCGAGTTCAAATTGAGATGACCGCGTAAGTGTAGTGGGGATATGGTTAGAGCCTCAGATTTTGCACTAGGTATCAGATAAATTATTACAGTTTGAATGTAAGTGAAACAATACTAGTTCAAAAAACAATTTGATCTTAGGATGAAATCTTGATCATTCCTTCTTTGATAAGGAATTGTATTCCCTGAATGAAAGAATTATCATCAATGGAGCCATCTGCCCACCAACCTGCATTATTTTTTATCCACGATGGAATTTCATTGTTTCCAGAACCAGTACCTTGAGTGGTTGGTGGAATTACTATTATTTTTTCTTTGATAAGGAATTGAATACCCTGAATGAAAGAATTATCATCAATGGAGCCATCTGCCCACCAACCTGCATTATTTTTTATCCATGCTGGAATCTTTGGGATCAATGGTGTCTTTTCATTAGCTAAAATTGGAACATCAATTACCAGATAATCAGGACTTGTTGTTGGAACAAGTTCTGGCGGGGCTAATCCATATACATAAACGACATAATGAGCTATTCCAGGAGGTTCCTTAACTATCATATCAATAGTAGAGATTCCAGAGGGGGAATAGATATAATTAAAACCCTGCTCCTTTGAGAGAGAACGTATTGCTGGAAGAGTAAATTTATCGTCAACGACTAAAAGATCATACTGAACTTGATTCAAGAATTCAGTATCAAGATATTTACTAAGAAAATTAAATTGCCATTTCATTGGACAACCTTGTACAGGATATTCTGGACTATAGTAAGCATGAATTTGATAAGAAAAATTTTTGGTTGGTCTTTTAATCGAATTAGTAAGTGAATCGGTTTTTGGACAGTCTTTTAATTCAGGATTGTCAATATCAGAAGTTATACCCGCAAACGGATCTTTTTGTACATTTTCTTTGTACGATAATAATGTAAATTTGAATAAAGTAACACCGTAACCTACATCAATATAGGTGTGAGCTTTTATTGGAAAAGGCATGTCAGGTGCAACCCAAACTTTACTTTTATAGCCACCCTCTCTCCAAGATACTTGAAATGTTTCAAAACTACCTGCAGGGACAGTTATTTTTTCATAAAGCGTTGGAATTATTTGTTCACCGCTACGTACAATCGTTCCCCAAGATTTTTCAGAGAACTTTTTAGGTTCATGTTCATTTGCAAAAGCAGACAGCCACGCAATTGAAGATTTGAATGCATCTCTGTAAACACCAAGTTTGTCACTTCCTCCTGAAGGTTCTGGGTCTAGTATTCCTAGCTCCATTTCACCCTTGATAATTTCATCTCCCTCGTAAACTACAACATTTACGAGTCTCTTGTCATCAGTTCCAGATTTTTTATCACCTTTAACCCACAAATCTATTTTAAATTCAGTACATTCCTTGTAATCTATAAGACACATTTGGTATGAAAAAAAATCTCCTTGTTTGAGTCCTTTACCTGCAAACCAAGATGGATCTCCAGGAAGTTCAACGCCTCCGGCTTGCACTTGTGCTATTACAGATGGAAATGGGACTGAGCCTAAAATCAAAATTACAATTAATGGCATCGCTAAAAGTGATATCTTCAATTCGCAAAAAATTACCATTATAGATAGTTAAAGGTTATTCAAATAAACAAATAAAGAGGAAAATTCAAGAAATTTCAGAATGTAGGTACAAAAGAGTCTTTGTTTATAACCATTTTTTAATGTCGAAAACTAGATTACCAACATAATATTGTCACTACAAATAATCATGTTATTCTTTGATCTTCTCTAGTATTTTATCATAAATTTTTATTTTATCCTTTGATGATACATTCTTTTTAATATACCACAATGTACTTTTGTTAATTCCTAATTTCTTGCGTTCTTCTGTACTCATTGAGAGGATTTTGTTTCTCAACTCTAAATTATCATCTCTATTAATAGTAAAATGCGGTACAACAAACTCTATTGTTGTTTTCTTGTCTGCAATATACAGAGCTAATTGAGAAACATTATCATACATGATATTCTGATATGCAAAATTCTTTTTCTTACATTGGGTCTTGGAATTAAATTTTCATCACATGAATATGTCTAATTTCTTTTAATTTCATTTAAAGCACACTCAATTATATCTAATTTTGAATGATTCGAAATTAAATCAGAGCAAACTGGACATACCTTTTGATTTTCTTGATTTGGTGGATACATTTCTAAATTGTAAATGTAATATTTATTAGATAAAGATTAGTGACATTAGTGATACTAAGTTGGAACAAATAGATGGCCAAATTTTACTTTTTTTGTCAACCGTAGATAGTGCATCCATGAAAGAAATTCAAGTGCATCTTAAAGATGTTAATCCTAGAACAGTATTACGACATATCAAAGATTTGCATAACAATGGAGAACTAGATCACAAAAAAGTCCGAGGAAAAGGAAAACATTTGAGATATTCTGTTCTAGAAGAAGATTTTAAATCGGATCACTGGAAAGAAATTGTAGATACTGATGAAAACGGTAGACCTAACTTTGATAAAAATGGAGATTATAAAAAAATTATAGTTCCAATCACACAAAAAAATATCACAGATTTAATCCGACAAGAAAAAAAATTCTATTACGATGAATTAAAAAAGCTAAAATCCGATAAAAAGACTCAAGAATTTATCGATTATCATATCGCCCTGATATTTAGAACATTAGAAGAAATTACACTTTTATCCCTTTCAATTAATTCTGGCGCATTAGGTTATTCTACAAGCAAACAGCGATTGGCTATAGAAAACAGGAATAGATATGATGAATTTTTAAAATTAGTATTAGAAAATTTATACACACGAGATGAAAAAAGAGCACCTAACATTATTTCAACAATTTATAAAATTGTAATGGATACGCATTTTATTATAATTTTAGATTCCATTAGATCTCAATTCCAAAAGTAAAATTTCTACATTGGCAAGTTTTTTCTCCAAGTTCGTTATTCTTTTATCTTTTTCAGATTCATTTTCTTTAAATTGCATGTCTTTTTGTTTAATTTCTAATTTCAATCTGCTTTCGCTATTGATAATTAAATCACTCGTTGCCTTTTTGTATGCCTCAAAAAGTTGCTCAACGGTAGGTCGCCTGTAATGTTTTCCAGATAAGTATCCTGCATGATCCATCAGATATTGAGTCGCCCCCATTGAAACTTCTGGATTCATTTCTAAAACTGTATCAAATCTTTTTCTAAATCCTCTAATAGTAGCAATGTCATAATTATTTCCTATTTTCTTTCGTTTAATTCCAGAATTTTTCCAAAGTCTTGTCATTGTAGTTTCCATGACACTATTGCTCATTTTCTCATGACACTCCAAAAAATTCCCTTTAAAAACATAGGAATCTTCTGTTAGATTTTCACCCCTTAATCTTCGCCATTCAAGATATTCTGTCACTGCTTTTGCAGCTTCTGGATGAAGAAATGTCACCATTTCATGAGAATGTCCTGAATAAAGGATCAATTTGAAGAATCCATCATGATGGGACTCCATGTTTTTTAGTTGTAGTTCACAGATTGCTTCAGGCCTTGCCCCTGTTGCGGAAAAGACATGAATCAAGGCTTTGTCTCTTTTGTCACCTGTAGAGTCTAACAATATTTTACATTGTTCGGTAGTTATTGCTAAATCTCCACCAAGTTTCGATTTTTCTGGAAACAACTGAGTAATTGATTCTTGATCAATTTTCTTTCTGTTCACTTTGAGAAATTTGAATATACCATTGAAAAAGTAAGGAACCGAATTAGGGCTGATCTCTTTATTATCAACTCTTTTTTTAAGATAGATGCAATAGTCTTGGAGGATCTCTTCTAATTCAATTTGGGGTACTAGTAATAATGATTTAAAATCCTTATGTGACCATTTTAGGAATCTATCGAGAAACTCTATGTAAGTTACAAATGTCTTTTTTGATTTGCAAGAATTTTCAAATAAAATCAAGCAACGAAGTTTGTTATCCATGTATCATACCTCGTAAAATTCGCATATCAAATTTAGTGACAAAATGAGGACTAACCATGAATGAATAACAAGATAGCGGTATTAGTATTGCAAAAGTGAATTTTTATTCTAGACTAGGTGGTTCTAACAGAAGGCATTCGTTTGTCTTTGTATGTAACAACATAAGATACACCATTTTTTGGATAAACACCATAGATGAGTTTGGCTTTTTGTACAACAGAGTCTTTTAGTGAGACCATAATGAATTGACTTTCTTGAGAACGTTCCTCTAAAATTTTTGCCAGTCTTTCAGAGTTTGGAGCATCAAGATGTGCATCTACCTCGTCAAATAGATAGAAAGGAGATGGTTTTAATTTTTGAAGTGCTAAAACAAAGACTATTGCAGCTAATGTTTTTTCACCTCCACTAATCGACGTTGATTCTCTTTTTGGTTTATTTGGAAATTGAATCATATAAGAAATTCCAGAATTGAAAATATCATCTTCATTTTGTAATTCAAGCCAAGCATTACCACCAGTCATTTTACTAAAAATAAGGCGAATTTCTTTGTCTACTTTATCAAATGCGTCCAAGAATGTTTGACGTTTATCTCTTTCAATATCTTCAATGAATTTTACAATAGAATTTCTTTCTTCTTCTAGTGAATTTTTACGTGTAGACATTGAGCGATATCCATAAGATACTTCAAGGTATGTTTCAGGGGCCTTGGCATTAAGAGCATTAAGCGAGTTTAATTCAGTAGTCAGCCCTTGCACTACAGATTCAACATCAAATGTTTCCATATTTTTATCAAATCCAAAAGACGCGAGAAGATTACGCAATTTGGTTTCATTTTCAAGTAAATCACGTAAGTCACGATTTAAAGAATCAGATTGTCTTTCCAGAGAATTAATTTCCTTTGTGAGTTCTTTATCTTTCTCAGAAAGAATTTTTAATTTATCATCGTATTCTTTGAGTTGCCCAATGGATGAACCAGATGTAGAGATAAGATCCTGTTCTTTTTCTCTCAATTTTACAAGAATTGCAGTTTTAGATTCTTTATTTATGTCTAATTCGTTAATTTTATTTTCTAATTCTTGACGTTGTGATATTAATGAAGACTTTTCATCATAAAGACTCTTTATTTGGGATTTTTTCCTATTTTCTTCAGTCTGCAATATAGTTAATTGTGAATCTTTATCACGGTATTCATTCATTATTGTAGTGTATAGTTTTTCAAGGTTAGATTTCTTTGCATTCACTCTGGACAATTCATTTGCAATACGCATTTGTTCCCCACCAGCATAGTTTTCTTCAACAATAGCGATTCGTGTATCAAGAGAATCGATGTGAGATTCATGAGAAGAAACCTCTACAAGTAAGTTGGCATTTCGTCTACTTAATTCAGCAATTCTTGCAGCAAGTTGTTGTTTCATATTAATTGTAGATGAAATTCTTGATTGTAGATTAGAATACTTCTCATCAGTTGATGCAAGACCTTGTTCTGAAAGAGACAATCTCTCAGTATAACTTTGAATAGAATCTTCAAGTGTCTTGAGAGAGAATTTTTTCTTTGAAACATATTTTTTAAGTAGACTGATTGATTCAAGTAATCCATCAATATCAGTACTCATGGAGATAATTTTAGTTAATTTTGAAATTTTTGAATTAATATCTATTATCACTGCACCACCTTTAGCCTCAAAATACTCTCCATCCAAAGTTACTGCTTTATGACCTAATTTTGAGATACGATATGCCGAATCCCTAGAGTCAGCAAGAACAACATTTCCAAAAAGAAATGTTTTAAGAGCAAAATGAGAGGGATTGCACCTCACGTAGTCCGAGAGCACCCCAATTACACCCAATTCCTTTGGTAAATCTAATTTGAATTTTGGAATTGCATCAAGAGGAATTATTTTTAATTTTGGGAGATTTTTTGAACGCGCAACTTCTGCAATGCCAAGTAGTGTTGCAAAGTCAGGTACAACTATTGCTTTAATCCAATCAGAGCTTACAGCAAGTACTGAACGTTCATATTGTTTGTCCCATGAAATCATTTCATAAACCAATCCTTCAATGCCAAGTTTGTCAGCATCTTCTTTTAGTTTAGCAACAGTGTAATCTTCATGCATTATTCCCTTTACAGTCTTGATTTTTGTTTCATATTGAGCTGCAGCTTTACTTGATTTTTCTAAAATTAAATCAAGCTCGTCCAAATCATTTAATGTTTTAGACTTTTTTGAATTAAGTTTAGAAATTCTAGATTTTAATTCAAAGATAGATGCATTGTGATTATTTATCATAGATTCCAATCTTAATTTCAAAGTAGACAGATCTATAATGCCTCGTTCCAAATCAGATAATTTGTCAGAATTAGATTTAATTTTAATTTGAGATTCATCCTTTTCATTTTCTACTTTTGATAATTTTAATTTAGCTTCATTAAGTTGATCAGAAAGTAATTTTATTTTATTATCAATTTCAGATTTTCTAGATGCTGCTACTGATTGTTCTGTTAAAATTATATTTCTTTCAGAATCAAGTATCTCCAAATCGTCGTTAATTTTGTCCTTTTTTATATTGGTTTCATTAATTGATTCTGCAATTTGTAAAATACGAGATTCAATTTCACATCTAGCTAGATCAGTTGTTTCAAGTTCATTTTTAATTTCAGGAATTCTAAAATCAATTTGATGTATTCTTTTAGAAGATGCAACGATTGCACTATTGTCTATCTCATATTGCTCCATTGCAGAGCTTAGTTCAGAATCAATAGCAGCCTTGGCCTGACTATAATCATTAGCAGTAGTCATCAATTTTGATTTTTCACTTTCAAGTGCGTTGATTTCATTTCTAATCAGGATTCGTTCATCAGTAAATTTTTTGATTTCAGAAGAGGTGTTATCAAATGTTTCCTCCTTTGAAGATTTCTGACTTGTGATTGCCCTTAGTTTGTTAGATGTAGCAATTGCTTTGTATCTATTTATCTCTCGTTCAAGAATATCATGGCGTAGTTTTTGATTTCTCTCCTCTTCAAGCTCATCAATCCTTTTTTTAATTTCACCCATCTTTGCAAGAGCAATCTCCAATCTCCTATCAGCATTATCTAGTTCTTTGAGTGCCTCAGTTTTTTTCTCATCAAAATAGGATAAACCAATTAAATCCTCAAGAATATTTCGTTTTTCTTCAGAAGTATATTCAGATATTCTTGTAACAGTTCCTTGCTGTACTACATTTAATTGACCTAATCCAGCATTGGCAACATCAAGAAGATCTAAAATTTGACTTCGGTTTGTGGGTTTTTTATTTAGATAGTATGTATTCTCACCTTTATCGTCCATTTCCCGTGTAATTTCCACAACATCAGAATCAATTGGAATCTTTCTATCAAAATTATCAAAATGAACACTAGACCTAGCCATTTTAGGTCCATGTCTATTACCTTCTATATCATGTATTAGAGATCTAAGTCTATCAACTCTCATCATTCTTGGTTTATTTTCACCTAGCGCAAAAATTATTGCGTCAAGTATGTTACTCTTTCCAGAACCGTTAGGACCAGAGATAGAAACTAGGCCAGGTTCAAACAGAACAGTGGTATTCTTAAATCCAAACGACTTGAAGCCAAATATCTCTACTTTTTTAATATGAACCAACGTAAATAATTTCGTCGACGATAGGATAATCGATAGTTAACAAGTTTAGTTGACATAATTGATTAATTTTTCTTGTTATACTATCATTTTTTTGGTAATGGTGATTTTCATGAAATTAAAATTGAACCGGTCACAAAATACAATATTTAAATATAATTTGAGCCCAAGTAATGAATTTTCAAATGAGATAAAATAATAACAGAATAAGAATATTAAATTCTTGAGATATTGGGATTATTTGCCTTCGACGAATTTTTCGCAGTCTACTTTTGCTTGAACATCGGACATTTGTTTAATAGGATGTTTCATCAGATATGCGCTAGCAGGTATTATCGGGCCACCAATACCTCTATCAAGAGCAATTTTTGCCAATCGAATAGCATCGACAACAATACCCGCAGAGTTTGCCTTATCATCAACTTCTAAACGAACTTCCATATTGTAAGGAATGTTTGCCCACTGTCTGCCTTCAATTCGCATAAACATGAGTTTGGTGTTCCCCAGAAATGGGATAAAGTCAGACGGACCAACATATATCTGATCATCGGCTAATCGTTCAGCAAGTTGACTTTGTACGCTTTCAGTTTTAGAAATGCGTTTAGAAGCCAGCCTATCTTGTTCTTTCATATTTAGAAAATCAGTATTTCCCCCAACGTTGATTTGATAAGTTTTTTCAATTTTAGTCCCACGGTCACTGCATAATTTGGCTAATGTTCTGTGGACGATAGTGGCCCCCACCTGGCCTTTGATATCGTCGCCGATCACAGGAATATTTTTTTCTGAAAATTTTTTGGCCCATGCTTCGTCTGATGCAATAAAAGAAGGAATGCAGTTTACAAAAGCAGTGTGCGTATCTAAGCAAATTTGAGCCCAAAAAGCAGTTACCATATCAGAGCCAACAGGCAGATAGGAGACAATTATCTCCACACCATGATCCTTCATTATTTGCTTAATTTCTTCTGCTAGTTGCTTGTCAGTTTTTGTACTTTGCAGTGGCTTTATTCTGTTTTCCACCCATAATCCTACCCCATCAAGTGCAGGACTTTCGTAAACTTTGGCATTGCTTTTTGGCATAGAATCTTTTGGAATCCAGTTAACCATGTTAGGAAATTCATAAATTGCGTCATTGAGAAGTTTGCCTACCTTATTTTCACCTACGTCAAAACCACATACAAAATCAATATCATGAATTCCATATCCAGCCAATTTATCATGAATTATACCAGTGACTTCTTGAGAGGGGTTTTGTCGATAATATTCTATTCCCTGAATTAGACCGGCAAAACAATTACCTATACCTACCAGACCTACTTTGATTCTAGTCACCATTTAAAAATTAGTGAGATTAGGCCGGTTTAAAGTTTTCTTAAAAAATGATTAGGAGTTCCTGTTTAAACTAAGGCAGAATTTTATACTTGTCAGCAAGAAATCATAACAGTATAGAGTCAAGGCGTTCTGTAAAAGATATTGAATAGATTCAAACACATCGATAGAAAAAAAATTGTGTGAATTTCACAGTCAGTAGAATTTGAATCAGTAGAATTTGAATCAGTAGAATTTGAATCAGTAGAATTTGAATCAGTAAATCTTGTAGATGGCCTCGATATTTTGACAACAGTGATTTCAGATAAAAAATGTCATAGATTCATTTCATTTGTAGGAGAGGTTGTATCTACAGGATTACCTGAAATCATCAAAGTCATGATAAAAAATAATTGGTTTGATGTTACAATTACAACATGTGGAGCTTTGAATTATAATATTATGAAACATTTTTCAAATTACAATGAAGGATCATTTACAATGGATGATGAACAATTATCAGAATATCACACCACAAATGAGGAATATTCTAGTTCCAATAGAAGATCACTGTCCTCTGATTGAAGAAAAAACGCAGCCATTCTTATAGGAAAAATACAAAAATAGAGTAAGAGGAAAAATACAAAAATAGAGTAAGAGAAATGTCCACTTCAGAAATTTACAAGGTGGTTGGAAAGCATTTAGTGGAAAAATCTTTTCTTTATGGGGCGTACAAAAATGAAATAGATGTAGTACATGGAATCATCGAAGGTGCCGTAAGAAGTCGAATATGGTTATGTATTCAAAAACATTGTGATTTTAAATTAAATCTAATAGCGGATGCAAATTTATTATCAGGATTAGGTTTCAAAGCTGAAAAATTAGGTTCGTCAATGATAGGAGGTGAGATTTCAAAACACCATACTTTAGGGTGGAATAAATACGGAGAGAGTTAAATTATGCATTTTACATCAAGACATCTCAGGAATTTGATGGAAATTTAAGTGGTGCGTTAGCGATGGAACCAATTTCATGTGAAAAAGTCGCACAGCAAGCCAGACAAGCCACACTTCATGCAGAAGAGACAACAATTTCACATTCATGTATGTATTACTTCTATTGAAACTAAAGAAATAATCAACAGATAAAAACTATTATTCAATAGAATTCAAAGCAATTCATTGTATTCTAGAATAAGAATTAAAGAATTAAGACCAATTAGTTTGGAAGGAGGTTACCTCATAGATGGATTTCCTTCAGTAGGCTTTAGCAGTGCAATTGCAACAGAATCAATGATACAAACATCACAATTTATTTTAGCAGGAGTAGTCGATTCAGATAGTTTTCCTCCAATTAGTTTGATCAAAGAAGGAAAACCAAATTTTCCAACACGAATTTTTGTAAATGATGATCTCAAAGTTTCAGTTTTTTTATCATATCTTACTCTTCACGAATCATTACATAGAATTGCTGCAAAGACAATGCTCAAATGGGCAAAAAAACAGAAGATAGAACTAATCATAAGCAGTGTTGCAATAAAGGATCAAGAAGGAATTGAGGGGATGGTCGCCGTAGGAAATACAGATTCTGCTAGAGCAAAAATAAAAAAAGCAGGATTAAAAGGTATTGAACAAGGAACAATTCCAGGAATTCCCGGAGTTTTATTAAATGAGGGAAGTATAACAGACCAAGATGTAATTGTGATTCTTTTTCAGTCATCTGGTACGGGTCCAGATTTTAGATCAGGTGCAGAATTGTGTATGGTCATGTCGCAATTAATTCCAGGAACATCTTGCGACATACCGTTATTACAAAGAGAAGCAGAAAAAGCAGAACAATCAATGAAAAAAACTGAAGAAGAATCACAACTCTTAAAAGATTCAATGTATAGATAATAAAATTAGTATCGTTTCTACATAATTGTGGGTTAATTTTTATTTTAAATCAAAAATTGATTTCAGAGCCACAAAAAGAACCTACAATCAATTTCACATCAACACATTCAATTAAAATAAAAATTTATCTAGTAATTCTATGAATACTATTTGTTGTCATTGCAGAAAGAAGCTAAGACATGAAATTAATTTTTGTAATTCTAGTAACATCAATTACAATTAATCAAGCTTCTGGACTTGATTATGAATTTGCATATGAGGAGTATAGACCAGGTGGGAGTTTGAGACAATACCATGATCTGAAACAATTAAACTTTACTGTGTTAAATGTTGAAAAATTTTTTATTCCCAAATGGATTAATGGACCAAGAGATTATTCGGATATTTTAAAAGTGAAATTCAATGTAATCAATAACGGGCTAGAAAATTTTTCAATATATAAAAACATGTTTCAGATAGACGTTATTGAAAATCACCGTGAATTTAAGGAAGCAATACAAACCAATCGGAGCAATATTGTAGATAATTATTATCCTCAATATATTGAAGATTTTAAACTTAGATTCCAAGACATTTCATTACCTTCAGAATTATCTGAATGTGTCTTACTCAATCAGGGTTTAAGGATTAATCAAACCAAAACTCTGTCTGTTTGCTTTGACGTTAGACAAAAATGGTCTAACGAACCAATGAATTTGAATGGACCTAGACAATATTATATTGTTATGATGGATAACAAATTTGCATCATCATGCCCCAACTGTAAATCTGTTTTACTTAATGACTATTATCAAAATCCAAGTGAAAACAAAGCCTCCACCACGAATCCAGATTGGGCTCGGAATATCTGTGGATAAAGTTTCTTGCGGAGACGGATTTGACTTGATTTTCAAAAATCTAGAAAACCCCGTATGTGTAACGCCTTCTACAGGAAAAATTCTCGAGGATCGTGGATGGATTCGAGTTAAATAATGTAATTTGTGCAGAAAAGAAAATGTCTTTCAAAGAATGGGTTGTAGATACGATTTAGTCAATTTAGTATTTTGATACCCTATTCTTTTAGAATATTTATGCCGAAAAAAATGAGAACGGTAGATTTTTTGTCAACTTTCATGTCAACAAAAATGGAAGATTAATGAATCAAATAATTGAATTTAGGGTAACAGTTATTCTTATTTCAGCATCAGGAGTTATGGCTCCAGGTCCATTATTTGCTGCAAATTTATCATATGGCTTTCATGGTGGAATAAAATCTGGAATAAAAATTGCAATAGGCCATACAATTGTTGAACTGCCTTTGATAATATTATTAGGGATCGGAGTGTTTTCGTTGAAAGACTTTCCCGAATTTAGAACAGCCTTAACAATCACTGGAGCAACCATACTTTTCGTATTTGCGGCGATTCAAATTAAAACAACATTACAAATGAAAGAACTAAAATTTTTAAATATAAAACATGGCGCAATTATTTCAGGAATTACGCTCAGCGCGTTAAATCCATTTTTCATCATTTGGTGGTTAAGTATCGGATTCAAATTAATCTCAGATGCAGTAATAATATGGGCATTTGCAGGAATATTAGTTGTTTTCTTATTTCATATATGGATGGATTTTGTATGGTTAGGTTTAGTTGCGTTCTTTTCTTCTAAAAGTTTAAAAATTCTTTCAAGTAGAAACTAAAAATTTTTAATGATCGGATTAAGTTTTGTATTAATATATTTTGGAATGTTATTTGTATTGGATGTAATTTAACCACAATCTAAAATTTCAACTTGAGGTTGACAGTCATCATTAAACAAATTAATTTTTTCAACCATATCATCACAAAATTCTGGATTAAGTGTCTCTTCATATATTTTTAAATCATTCATGATTGCTATGTGTTGTATTACACAAGAATTTCCAGTAAATCCAAAAATTATACCTATGCAAGAAACACCTACACAAATTAAAATTAAACTTCTGATTGTTTTAGTTCTTTGTAATGTCAATTTCTATTGTAGATACATTACGTAGTTTACCATCTTGTGATGTAAGAGAATCAGATGAAATTCGGACATCAGCTATGACATACCCAACAGTATTCATTCGTTTAACAATCATTTGAGATACATCTACTGCCTGCGTAATTCGTTTACCTCTTGCCTTGATTGTGACAATGTGTCTTGTCGAAAGTTGCGTCAATGTAGCTGAAACATATGTCATTATAGGTTTAGTGCCAACAAAAATTACATCACGTTCTTCAGGATCACGCATCTCTGTATCCGATAATTCTTTGTGAGTCTCAGGTGAAGGTAATTGTGGTTCTGATTCAGGTGAAGGTAATTGTGGTTCTGATTCAGGTGAA
>CXWL01006527.1_pt1 | contig 36622 bp, 34 predicted proteins | sample 590931 | NCBI WGS metagenome assembly CXWL01 (sample SAMEA3498368, study PRJEB10139) | groundwater metagenome | biome: water well; material: biofilm material | place: Germany | collected 2015-04-27
GCCGCACCCCTGGCCCGCCCGACCCCACCAGCGGCAGGTGCGGCACGGCGGCGGCTGCTCTATATCGAGGACAACCCGGTCAATGCATTGATCATCGGCGAACTGCTGGCGCGCCGCAGCGACCTGGCACTGGATATCGCGGTGGACGGCGCCAGCGGCGTGGCGCAGGCGGCGGCGCTGCAGCCCGACCTCATCCTGCTCGATATGCAGTTGCCCGATTTCGACGGCTTCGAGGTGCTGCGCCGGCTGCGCGCGCAGCCGGCCACCGCCAGCATCCCGTGCATCGCGCTGTCGGCCAACGCGATGCCCAGGGATATCGAACGCGCGCTGCAGGCCGGCATGTCCGATTACTGGACCAAGCCGCTCGACTTCAAGGCCTTCATGGCGTCCATCGACGCCCTGTTCGGCACGGCGTCCTGAGCCAGCCGGGGGATGCAGGCGCGGGGCTGATGCCGGCGCGCGCCGGCGTCAGGTCAACCCGCGCTTCGTCAACAGCGGCCCGACGGTGGCCGCTGTTGACGAAGCGCGGGNNAACCCGCGCTTCGTCAACAGCGGCCCGACGGTGGCCGCGCGGCCGCGGAAGGCGGCAAAAGCAGCGCCCGGCTCGACACTGTTGCCGGCGCTGTAGATGTGGCGCTTGAGCTTGCCGGCCACGCCCGCGTCAAACGGGCTGCCGGCCTCGACGAAGGCACCGTAGCCGTCGGCGTCCAGCACTTCGGCCCACAGATAGACATAGTAGGCCGCGGCATAGCCGGCGCTGGCGAACAGGTGCTGGAAGTGCACCAGCCGGTGGTTCAGCCCGACCCCGTGCGGCAGGCCCTGGGCTTGCAGCAGCGTGGCCTCAAAGGCGGCCAGGTCGGCCGGCGGCTCGGCGTCGGGCAGGGCATGCACGGCCAGGTCGACGATGGCGCTGGCCACATAGCGCACGGTCTCGTAGCCCTGGCCGAACTGGCGCGCACGCTGCAGCCGCTCGACCAGCGACATCGGTATCGGCGCACCGGTCTGCCAGTGGCGGGCATGGCGCTGCAGCACCTCGGGCTCGGTGATCCAGTGCTCGAAGATCTGCGATGGCAACTCGACGAAATCGCGCAGCACCTGCGTGCCCGAGAGACGCTCGTAGGTCACGTCCGACAACAGGCCGTGCAGGCCGTGGCCAAACTCGTGGAACAGCGTGCGCGCGTCGTCCAGCGAGAGCAGCGTCGGCTCGCCCGGGTCACCGCCGCCGCCGCGGGCAAAGTTGTTGTTGTTGACGATCAACGGGATCTGCGCTGCACCGCCGCCGGCGACATTCTTGCTCTGCCAGCGCAGCGCACTCATCCACGCCCCGCTGCGCTTGTTGGGACGCGCAAAGTTGTCCTGCAAGAAGATGCCGATCACACCGCCGGTGGCATCACGCACCTCGTAGGCCTTGACGTCGGGGTGGTACACGGGCAGGTCGGTGCACGCCGAGAAACGCAGGCCGAACAGGCGCTGGGCGCAATCGAAGGCGGCCTCCACCACGCGCTCAAGCGCGAAGTACGGCTTGACCTCGGCGTCATCGACGGCGTAGCGCTGGCGACGCACCTTTTCGGCCCAGTAGCGCCAGTCCCAGGGCTCGACCTCGGCCTCCGGCGCGGCGCCCTCGGCCTGCATCAAGTCGAGCAAGGCGGCGCGCTCGCGCGCCACCGCCGCCAGCGCGCGCGGCCAGACCTCGCCCAGCAACTGCTGCACTGCGCCACGCGTGCCGGCCATGGTATCGACCAGCGCGTGGTCGGCAAAACAGGCGTGGCCGTGTAGCGCCGCCTGTTCGCGGCGCAGACGCAAGATATCGCGCGCGACCTCGCGGTTGTCATGGGGGCCGGCATGCTCGCCACGGCCGACCCAGGCGCGCCACGCTTGTTCACGCAGATCGCGGCGCTCGGAAAAACTCAGGAAGGGAACCACCAGCGAGCGCGACAAGGTGATCACGTGGCCCGGCAGGCCGCGCTCGGCCGCAGCCTGGTGCGCGGCGGCGCGCACGAAGGCGGGCAGGCCGGCCAGATCGGCTTCACCCTGCAGGACGAGCTGCCAGCTCGATTCGTCGTGCAGCACGTTCTGTGCAAAGCGCGTGGTCAGGCCAGCCAGTTCTTCCATCACCTGCGCATAGCGCAGCCGCGGCGCGCTCTGCAGGCGGGCACCGGCCCGCACGAAGTCGAGGTGCGTGCGCTCCAGCAAGCGCAGCGGCTCGCCCGCCAGGCCCAACTCGGCGCGCTGCGCGTGCAGCATGTCGATGCGGGCAAAAAGCACGGCATCGGTGTAGATCGCGCTGTGGTGCGCCGCCATCGGCGCGGCCATCTCGCGCTGTACGGCCTGCAACTCGGGGCTGGTGGCCGAGGAGGTGAGGCTGTAGAAAACCGCGGCGATGCGCGCCAGGCGCCGGCCCGCCCGATCGAAGGCGGCCACCGTATTGGCAAAGCTCGGCGCATCGACCTGGGCTGCAATCGCCTCGACTTCGCTGCGGTGCTCGCGCATGGCCGCCCGCAGTGCGGGTTCCACATGTTCGGCGCGGATGCGGTCAAAGGGCGGCAGGCCGTGCGGCGCCTCCCAGTCCCCAAGCAGCGGGTTGGCGATCACAGGCCGCCCCTCACTTGCCGCGCCTGATGGCCAGTTCATCCTCCTCGCGGTAGCGCCGGTCGGCGCAACTTGCGACCCAGCCCTTGCGCTGGGTCTCGAGCGCCACCGAGGTCTCGTTCCACTTGGCGTTGCGTGCATTCCATTCGCCCACGCGGGTGTCCAGGGCCTGGGCTTTGGCGTTGTAGGTGCGCACCACCTCCTCGCTGCTGGCCGCCAGGATGGCCTTCTTCGCTTCGAGCTCGACGCGCTGCTTGGTGATTTCTTCGAGCTCGTGATTGAGCTCGACGCGCCTGCGCTCGTATTGGATGCCGCCCGACTTTTCTTCGTTGTGGGCCGCGACACGCTGGTTCCAGCTCTCGACGCGGGCGCTGAATTCCTTCAGGCGCGTGCTGAATGCTTCGGCCATCTTCTTCATCTCTTCGATCGGCGCACGCTCGCCCTTCAATGCCTGTTGATCCACGCCGATGGCCTGCTTTTCCTGGTTCAGCGGCGCACGCGCGGCTTCCAGTTGGACCAGACTGTCGCGGATCGTCTGCTCCTCGCTCAGGCAGGCGCGCAACTCCTCCCGCGTCAGCAGCGGGCCGCCACTGGTGCCAGCACCCAGCGAGAGCGTCTTGTCACCGGCCGCCGTGGCAGCCGATGCTGCCGGCTTGGCTGCGGGCCGCGCCGGCTTGGCTGCGGCCACGGGCTTGGCCGCCGGCTTCTGGGTGGTCTGCGCCTGCGCCAGAGCCAGCGAGCAGGCCGCCAGCCACAGGGCGGCGTGCAGGAGGTTCGTCACCTTCATCTTCATCCTTGGATAGGGCTGCCGGGCAAGCCGGCAAAGGTGCGAATGATGCCATCCTTGCCGGGCCCGGTCCGGGCGGCTGTGGCACAGTCCGCAGCCTTGCCGCTGCGCGCCGCCCTCGCCCATGCCATTTGCCGCCACATCGCCCGCCGGACTCGCCGGCTCGGCCAAGCTCTTTCAGGTCCGCGCCTGCCCAGACGGCGGGGCGCGCTGATGGCCATCAAGTCCACCGTCTTCAAGGCGGCGCTGCAGATCGCCGATATGGACCGCGGCCTGTACGCCGACCATGCCCTCACGCTGGCGCGCCACCCGTCCGAGACCGACGAGCGGCTGATGGCCCGCGTGCTGGCCTTCGCGCTGCAGGTGCCGGCCGACGACCACGGTGGCGCACTGGTATTCGGGCGCGGCCTGTCCGACACCGACGAGCCCGATCTCTGGCAACACGATCTCACCGGCGTGCTGCTGCACTGGATCGAAGTCGGCCAACCCGACGACCGCCGCCTGTCCAAGGCCTGCGGGCGCGCCGAGCGTGTCACTCTCTACGCCTACAGCGCCGCCACGCCGGTGTGGTGGGGCGCGCTGCAGAACAAGGTGGCACGGCTGTCCAACCTGGCGGTGTGGCAACTGCCAGCCAGCCAGACCCAGGCGCTGGCGGGCCTGGTGGAGCGCTCGATGCAATTGCAGATCACGGTGCAGGAAGGTGCGCTGTGGGTCGGCAATGGCAGGGACAGCGTCGAGGTCCATCCTGTCGAATTGAAGGCCTGCGCGGCATGATCAAGAACTGCCTGTGGTCCCTCTGCGTCGCCACCACCACTGCCCTGCACACGCCCATGTCAATCGCACAGACCCCGCCCGACACCTACCAGTGGCTTGAAGACGTGCAGGGCGAGCGCGCCCTGGCCTGGGTGCGCGAGCGCAACGCCGTCACCGAGAAGATGCTGGAGAGCGGTCTGGACGAGCGCAGGCGCCGCATCCGCGAGGTGCTCGACTCGCGCGAGCAGATCCCGTACGTCGCGCGCAAGGGCGAGTGGCTCTACAACTTCTGGCGCGACGCCGGGCACCCGCGCGGCCTGTGGCGGCGCACCACGCTGGCCGAATACCGCAAGGCGCAGCCGGACTGGGAGACGGTGCTCGATATCGACGCCCTCGGCCAGGCCGAAGGCACCAACTGGGTCTGGGCCGGCGCCACCTGCCTGGGGCCGGCCTACCGCCGCTGCCTGGTTTCGCTCTCCAAGGGCGGCGCCGACGCCACCGTCGTGCGCGAATTCGACACCGTATCCAAGCGCTTCGTCGAGGGCGGATATGCCGTGCCCGAGGCCAAGACCAGCATCGACTGGATCGACGCCGACCACGTCTATATCGGCAGCGACTTCGGCCCCGGCTCGCTCACCGATTCGGGCTACCCGCGCACCATCAAGCGTTGGCAGCGCGGCCAGCCCCTGGCGGCCGCGCCGACCGTCTTCGAGGGCGTGGCCACCGACGTGGCGGCGTTCGCCAGCGTGGATCACACGCCGGGCTACGAGCGAACGACCTTTGGCCGCGCGGTGGACTTCTACAGCAGCCGGCAGTTCCTGCTGCAAGGCGACAAGGCCGTGCCGATCGACAAACCCCATGACGCGCAACTCGCCTTCTGGCGCGAGCGCGTGCTGATCGAGCTGCGCAGCGACTGGACGGTGGCCGGGCGCACGTGGCCCAAGGGCTCGCTGCTGGTGGCCGACGCCGCCGCATACCTCAAGGGCGAGCGCAAGCTAACGGCCCTGTTCACGCCCACCGCCACGCGCTCGCTCGAGGGTTACACCGCCACCCGCAGCACGCTGCTGCTCAACGTGCTGGACAACGTCGCCAGCCGGCTGGAAGCGTGGGCTCCGGCGGCAGACCGCTGGCTGCACCGCGAAGTGTCGGCACCCTACCCTGGCAAGCTCTCGGCCGCCGCATTGCACGACCCGCTGCAGCCTGACGATGCGCTGGCCGAGGCCTACCTGCTCAACGCCGCCGACTTCCTGCAACCCGACTCCTTGCAGCTCGGCGGCACCGGCAGCGACCAGCGCGAGACACTCAAGTCGAGGCCGACTTTTTTCGACGCCACCGGCATGCGCGTCGAGCAGCGCTTTGCACGCTCCAGCGACGGCACCCGCGTGCCCTACTTCGTGGTCTGGCCGCGCGGTGCAGTGGCCGACGGCAAGAACCCGACGCTGCTGTACGGCTATGGTGGTTTCGAGGTGGCGCAGACGCCGTGGTACTCGGGCTCCCTCGGCCGCGTCTGGACCGGCCAGGGCGGTGTCTTCGTGCTCGCCAATATCCGTGGCGGCGGTGAATTCGGGCCCGGCTGGCACCAGGCCGCCGTGCGTGAGAACAAGCAGAAGAGCTATGACGACTTTGCCGCCGTGGCCGAGGACCTGATTGCCACCCGGGTCACGAGCCCGGCCCATCTGGGCATGCAGGGTGGCAGCAACGGCGGGCTGCTGGTGGCCGCGGTGATGCTGCAGCGCCCCAAGCTCTTCAACGCCGTCGTCTGCCAGGTGCCGCTGCTGGACATGCAGCGCTATCACAAGCTGCTGGCCGGGGCCTCGTGGATGGCCGAGTACGGCGACCCTGACCAACCTGCGGATTGGGAGTTCATCTCGCGCTACAGCCCGTACCAGAACGTGCGCCCCGGCAGCAGGCTGCCCAAGGTGCTGTTCACGACCAGCACCCGCGACGACCGCGTGCACCCCGGCCACGCCCGCAAGATGGCGGCGCGCATGCTCGAGCAGGGCCACGCGCTGCTGTATTGGGAAAATATCGAAGGCGGCCACGGCGGCGCGGCCGACAACGGCCAGCGCGCGCAGATGATGGCGCTGGAGTACACCTTCCTGTGGCAGCAGCTCGGCGCTCGCTGACCCACCTCGATGTTGAGCTGGATCGACGACAGCACGCCGCTGCCGCCCGCCGGCGCAGCGCTCGGTTCCCAGAGCGATGCGCCGGGGCTGGTGGCCGCTGGCGGCCGCGTCACCCCGGCCCGCCTCGAAGAGGCTTACTGCAAGGGCATTTTTCCCTGGTACAGCGCGGGCCAGCCGGTGCTGTGGTGGAGCCCCGACCCGCGCATGGTGTTGCCGGTGGATCGGTTTCGCATCTCGGCATCGCTGCGCAAGACGCTGCGCAAATTTCGCCGCACGCCGGGCTGCCAGGTGCGCTTCGACAGCGCCTTCGAGCAGGTCATGACGGCTTGCGCGCAGACCCCGCGCCAGGGCCAGGACGGCACCTGGATCGTGCCCGCCATGGTCGAGGCCTACAGCGCCTGGCACCGGGTCGGGCGCGTGCACAGCGCCGAGACCTGGATCGGCGACGAACTGGTGGGCGGCCTGTACTTCGTGGCCATCGGACGCATGTGTTTTGGCGAGTCGATGTTCTCGCGCCGCAGCGACGCCTCCAAGATCGCGCTGGCCGCACTGGTGGCGGCCTGCCGCGCGCGTGGCGTGGCGCTGATCGATTGCCAGCAGAACACCGGGCACCTCGCCTCGCTGGGTGCCCACGAGATCACGCGGGAGGCCTTCCTGGCCCACCTGGCACTGAGCGTTGGCGCGCCAGAGCCATCGACTTGGACCTATGATGAAGCGGCCTGGGACCTGCTCTCGCTGGAGCCCCAGGCGCCGCCGCCACCGATCTGAACAGCACGCGTGACACACCCCAAGGAGTTGCCGCTGCGGGCCTTGCAGTTCTATGCAACGGCCCCCTACCCCTGCAGCTACCTGCCGGCACGGCAGGCGCGCTCGCAGGTGGCCACGCCCAGCCACCTGATCAATACCGACACCTACTCGGGCCTGGTGGCGGCCGGCTTCCGGCGCAGCGGCCTGTTCACCTACCGGCCCTACTGCGACGGCTGCCACGCCTGCGTGCCGCTGCGCATTCCGGTGGCCGGCTTCAAGCCCACGCGCAGCCAGCGCCGATCCTCCAAACTGCATGCCGGCCTGAAGGCGCGTGTGCTGCGGCTGGGCTTCGTGCCCGAGCACTACCAGCTCTACCTGCGCTACCAGTCCGGCCGCCACAGTGGTGGCGGCATGGACCACGACAGCGTCGACCAGTACACCCAGTTCCTGCTCCAGAGCCGGGTCAATTCGCGCCTGGTTGAATTTCGCGAGCCCGGCCTCGGCGGCGAGCCCGGCGCGCTGAAGATGGTGACCATCCTGGACGTGCTGGGCGACGGTATCTCCGCCGTCTATACCTACTACGAACCCGAGGCCGGCACCAGCTACGGCACCTATGGCGTGATGTGGCTCATCGAGCAGACCCGGCTGCTGAAACTGCCGCATGTCTATCTCGGCTACTGGATCGAGGCGAGCCCGAAGATGGCCTACAAGTCGCAGTTCAGGCCGCAGCAGCGGCTGCACAACGGGCAGTGGGCCTGGGCGGACGATACGACCCCGCCGCCGACACCTGCGTCAAGCGGCTGACCAGGTCTCGGGGTCGGCGTCGGCATCGGCGCAGGCCAAGCCTTCAGCACGCAATTTGAGCAGGTGCGCCCACAGCGAGCGGCGCGCCACCGCCCTGCGCTCGGCGGGCACATCGTCATAGACCCATGGCAGCAGCGCATCGAGCGTGGCCCTGCCCGCCTGCCGCAGCGCCGCCAGTACCTTGGCTTCGCGCCGCAGGCGGTGCGCGATCAGGCCGCGCAGCGCGGCGTGGGGCTCGCCCACCAGGAAGCCATGCCCCGGTGCGAGCCACTCGATATCAACGTCGAGCAAGGCGCGCAGCGCCGCCAGGTAGGCGGCCATATCACCGTCGGGCGGGTTGATGACCACGGTGGAGCCCTGCATGACGTGGTCGCCGGTGAACAGCGCCCGCTCTTCCTCCAGCAGGTAGCACAGGTGGTTGGAGGCGTGACCGGGGGTGTGGATCACGCGCAGCGTGGTGCCCATGTCGACGGCGATGCGCTCGCCGTGCTGCAGCTCGCGCTGCGGCGCGAAGCCCGTGTCCTGCCACTCGCGGTGCACGGCCAGGCGGCCGAATACCGGTGCGCCGGTGGCCTGCGCCAGGGCAACGGCAGCGGGTGAATGATCGCGGTGGGTATGGGTGACCAGGATGCGTTCGATGCGCCCAGGGCACGCCGCCAGCAGCGCCTGCACATGCGACGCACTGGCCGGGCCAGGGTCGATGACGGTCCAGCCGCCGCCGTCAACGCCACCGATGAGGTAGCTGTTCGTGCCTGGCCCGGTCATGACGCCGGGGTTGGGCGCGGTGACGCGGACCACGCGCGGCGACAGGCGCACGGCGCGGCCGGCCCGCAGCTCGCAGGACACATCTCCGCGGCCCTGCGGGTCGAGCCTGGCCACCTCGGCGTAGGGCAGTTCGTCGGGCAGGACGATGCGCCGGCCCTGCACGGAGGTGGCCAGGCGCGGCATGCGCAGCTGGATCGTGGTGCGCGCCCGCGCTTCGTCCATCGCCGCGGCGGCATCGCGGTGGCGGGCCAGCTCCTGCAGCGTGCGCCGCGTCACCGGCAACAACTTGAGGCCGCGCCCGGGGTCCAGCGCCGCCGGCGGGGTCAGCCACATCAGCTCTTGGGCTTCGCCCAGGTCCGCTTGCGCCACTTGCCCAGGCGGCGCCAGGGCGGCGAAAAAACGCGTGTCGAAGCGCTTGGCCACCCCCGGCGGCGTGAGCCAGTGGCTGTAGTACGCCAGGCCGCGCAGATCCAGGCGCAGGCCGTGCTCGCGGCACAGCTCCAGGATCGAGCCCTGCCCGGCTTGCAGCCGCTCGCGCCAGGGCTGCAGGCGCCGGCTGTCGACGGCGCCGTCGGCCAGCAACAGCCCCACCTCTTCAAAGGTCTCGCGCACCGCTGCCACGAGGTAATCGAGCCCGCCTTCGGCCAGACCCAGACGGGCGCTCATGGTCATGTCGTCGGTGCCCAGGCACACCGCGTGGGCCTCGCGGTCGCGCGCGTCGAGCACCCCGCCGGGAAAGACAGCGGCACCGCTGCGCAGGTCGTCGCCGCGCTCGGCGCGGCGCAGCATCAGCACCTCGAGACCCTGCTCGCCGTCGCGCAGCAGCAGCAGCGAGGCGGCGCGGCGCGTATCGGCGGGGGGCGTTTCGTGGCCGCTCATCAGCGCCCCCTATGGCGCGGCTTGGGCGCGCATCAGCGCGGCGATTTCCTCGTCACTGAATCCGGCCTCGCGCAAGACTTCAGCGGTGTGCTCGCCCACGGCCGGCGCCGGCCGCGGGTGCGCCGCCGGCGTGCGGTCGAAACGCGGTGCGGGCGCCGGCTGCACGACGCCGCCGACGCTGACAAAGGCCTCGCGCGCCCGCGCATGCGCGTGCGCCGGCGCTTCGGCCAGCGTGAGCACCGGGGCAAAGCAGGCATCGCTGCCTTCGAGCCGGTTGCACCAGTCGTCACGCGTGCGCTGGCGCACGGCCGCCGCCATTGCGGCGCGCATCTCGGGCCACAGCCGGCGGTCGTACTGGCGCTGCACATAGCGCTCGTCCAGGCCCAGCGCCGCAGCCAGTTGGGCAAAAAATTTGGGCTCCAGGGCAGCCAGGCTGATGTAGCGGCCATCGGCCGTCTCGTAGCTGTCGTAGAACGGCGCGCCACCATCGAGCAGGTTGGCGCCGCGCGGCTCGCTCCACTGGCCCGCCGCACGCAGGCCATGAAAGATCGACGCCAGCGAGGACGCGCCGTCCACCATTGCCGCATCAACCACCTGCCCACGCCCGGAACGCTGGCGCTCGAACAGCGCGGCCAGCACGCCAAAGGCCAGGTAGAGCGCGCCGCCGCCGTAATCGCCCACCAGGTTGAGTGGCGGCACCGGCTTGCCACCAGCCGGGCCGATGGCATGCAACACCCCCGTGAGCGCGATGTAGTTCAAATCGTGGCCGGCCGCCGCCGCCAGCGGGCCGGTCTGGCCAAAGCCGGTCATGCGGCCATAGACCAGGCGCGGGTTGCGCGCGTGGCACTCACTGGGGCCCAGGCCCAACCGCTCGGTCACGCCCGGGCGCAAGCCTTCGATCAGCACATCGGCGCCCTCCAGCAGGCGCAGCAGTGCGGCGCGCCCGGCCTGGCTCTTGAGATCGAGCGCCACCGAGCGCCGGCTGCGCGAATTGACATCGAAGCGCGGCGCCATCGCCAAGCCCAGGCCGCTGGGCTGCAGGCGGTCGATGCGCACCACGTCGGCACCCAGGTCGGCCAGCAACATGCAGCACATCGGCCCCGGGCCGATGCTGGCCAGCTCGATGACGCGCAGTCCGTGCAGGGGTCCCATGGCGGCTGAGTGTGCCGCAGCCGGCGCGGGCGTGTCGGGTCGCGCCGTCAGGCCGCCGTCACGCCGCCGGCAGTCGCAACTCGAAGACGCAGCCCTGGCCGACTTTGCTGTCTGCCCGCAGGCTGCCGCCCATGCGCTCGGCCAGGCCCTGGCTGACCGCCAGCCCCAGGCCCACGCCTTCGACGGGCCCGCTCTCGGCGCCCAGGCGCTCGAAGGGCAGGAACATGCGCGCAAGCTGGTCGGCGCACAAGCCGCGGCCGCTGTCAGCCACCGAGACCACGATGAAGCGCGCCCCCTGCAGTGTCTCGTCGCGCGCGTCGAGCCTGACCCAACCGCCGTCGGTGTTGTATTTGACGGCGTTGTCCAGCAGGTTGAGCAAGACCTGGCGCAGTGCGGTCGGGTCGGCCATCACCTGCGCGTCAAGCGCCCCCGCCTCGATGCGCACGGCCTTGCGTTCGGCCTGCCGGCAGACCATCGCCATCACCTGCCGCGCCAGCGGCTCCAGCGCCACGCTCTCGCAGCGCGGCGGCGCCGGGTTGAGTTGCAGCGATGAGGCGGCGAGCACGTTGTTGACGAGCGCCAGCAGGTGCTCGCCGGAGGCGCGGATATGCTCGATGAAGGTGGCGCGCTCGGCGGCATCCAGGCGGCCGGTATCGCCCTGCAGCAACCCAGCGAAGCCCAGCACCGCACTCAGGGGTGTGCGCAGCTCATGACCCAGATGCGCCAGCATGCGCGTGCGGGCGTCGGCCTCGCGCAGCAGTTGCTGGCGCTGGTGGCGTTCGGCCTGCGCGGTCTTGTGGCCGGTGATATCCCAGTTGATGCCGATGCGCCGCAGCGCCGCACCGCCCGCATCGCATTCGACGAACGAGCGCGACGCCAGCCAGTGCAGGCTGCCATCGGGCCAGCGCACGCGGAACTCGTGTTCGGTCGGCTCGGTGGAGTAGTACGCGGCGGCGATCTCCGAGCGCATCGGTTCGCGGTCATCGGGATGCACGATCTCCCAGCGCTGCTCGGCTGTCGGCGCGGTGTCGCGCGGGGCAATCCCGCGCAGCCTGAACATCTGCGCATCCCACAGGACCGCACCGCTTTGCAACTCGTAGGCCCAGGTGCCGATGCCCGCCGATTGCCCCAGGAAGACCAGCCTCGAGCTGACCTGGCGCAGGGCCTCGGATGCCGACTTGCTGGCAGTGGCGTCGAGCGCCACGCCGATGAAATCGAGCGCGCGCCCGTCGGCATCGAAACGCGCCACGCGGCGCAGCACGAACTGGCGCCAGGATCCGTCGGCATGCCGGTAGCGGGCCTCGAAGTCCACCGTTTCGCGCGTCGCCAAGGCGCGCTCCGCAGAGGCCTTGACGGTGGCCAGATCGTCGGGATGGATCAGGTCGCGCAAACGCTCAAGGGGCAGGCCGTCGGCGGGCGGCGTCAGCCCCAGGCTCTGGTACGAGATGCGGCTGTGGTAGATGCGCTGGGTGGCGAGATCGTGGCGCCACAAGCCGAGGGCGCCAAACTCCAGCGCCATCTCGAACGGCGTGGTCCGGTCGCCAAATTGCTGCCCCAGAAATGCTTCGGCGAGGTCGCCTTGCGCAAACATTGTCAATCCCGAAATTGATTCAATTGTCGCGCATGCTATCCGATGGGCGGGGCCACGACCAAGCGCGCTACCCAGCGCGGTGCCGCGATCAGAACGACCAAGCCCCTGCCACATAGGTCAGGCGCCGCGTCGGCAGCTGTGCCAGCACCGCGTCCGCCGGCCCGCCATAGGTCCGCAGCCCGGCCTGCAGCTGCACGGCGTCGCCCTTCCACAGCAGCGCCGCCGTGACGGTGCGGCCGCGATCCTGCGGCGTGTAGAGCACGTCGAGCGTGGGTTGCCAGCCCTCATGCTCCCAGCTCAGGCGCACGAAGATATTGCCGCGGCGCAGGCTGGGCGAGGTGCTGAAGGCAGACAACTGCCAGGCCAGGTTGCCCGCTGCCGCGGCGGCCGGCGCACCGCGGGCCGGCAGGTCGGCAAGCAGCCGGTTGCGCTGCCGCCAGCGGGCCCAATCGGCGCCAGACAGCGCGCTGCCGTCCCACCACGCCTCGGCCAGCAGGCTGAGCTGGCTCTGATGCGTCCACGTACCGCCCAGCAGGGCCTGCGCGACCCGACGCACGGTGGCCGGCTGCCAGGGGTTGCTCACGCTCAGGCCGGTGGCGAGGGGATCGATGCCCAGGCTGTCGGCACGCTGCAGCGTGCGCACCGAGGCGTGCAGTTCCAGCGCATCGCTCGCCACCCAGGCCACTGCCGCCCCGAGGCTGGCGCCCGTGCGTGCGCCCAGGCGCGCGAAGCCGTGCCAGTCGGCGGCGCCGTCACGCCGATAGACGCGCGCCGCCAACGCCGGCTCGCGGGCGCCGAGGCTGGCCCGGGGCCGCGCCGGGTTGACCCACACCAGCGACCACGCCGTATCGGCGCTGTAGTGCTCGGCCATCAGCAACGGCCGGCCGTCGGGCTTGCTGGCGACGAGGCTGCGGCGCTCTTCCTGCTGCACGATATCGTTGGGGCGCCAGCCGTAGCCCACGTCCCAGGCCACGATCTTCCTGCCGGCGCTGAACTGCCACGCGCCCGCGTCGTGGCTGGCCGTCAACTCGTTGAAGCCAGCGCGGCCTGGCACGGCGCGGCCGTTGTGCGTGGCCTGTTGCAGCGTGGCCGTGGCGGCCCAGCCGGCGCCGCTGGCGCGCAGTTCGGCTTCCAGCGTGGCACCACTGGCCGGCGGCACCACCGTGCCGGCGGCCAGCGCGTTGGCCGCGGCCTGCGGGCCGGCGGCATGGGCCTGCCGGCCGTCCCACTGCAGGCGGAGCTGGCCGCCGAGATCGGCCGCCGCTGCCGTCGTCTGCGCCAGGCAGGCGGTGGCCCAGGCCAGCGTCATCGCGATCGCTGTTGCGATCGATGTCGCGGCCGGGATGGATCGCTGCATCGCTCACTCCAGTGGCAGGTTGCGCGCCAGGAACATCGGGTTGAGCCACTCGCCGGGCACCTTGCGCTCCTTGCGGCCGAGGTAGCGCACGCGCGTGGTCTTGTGGTTGCTCACGCGGTCGGTCAAGACCATCTCGGTCACGGTCGTGGGTGCACCGGGCTTGTCCACCACGAAGCGCACCTGCTTGGCGAGCTTGTCGGACAGCACATACAGATCGGCCCGCATCGGCTCGTGCCGGGTCTTGCCCAGCCACAGCTCGATGCGCTGGTAGCTCACGCCCTTGCGCGTGGCGGCCAGGGTCAGGTGCAGGCACGGCAGCGGTGGCGCCCCGGCGCTGGCGGCGTCGCACTTTTCCTCGCCCACCAGCGTGCCGCTGTAATCGCCGGCCCAGCTCATGGTGGCGATATCGCCGGTGGCGGCGTCGCCGAGCAGCTTTTGCATCGGCGTGATGCGCAGCGGGCGCTGGCTGCCGGGCATCACGAGCCAGAAATCGTCGCCCAGCATCAGCACCTTCTGGCCCTTCTCGGCCGCGCTCTGCATCAGCACCAGCGACTGCCGGTTGGCCTGCACGAAGACGGTATAGCGGCGTTCCTTGTCGGGCGTGCCATCGGCGTTGATGACGTCGATCTGCGTCTCCACCTGCAGGTTGTCGGCGCCCATGCGGAATTTGTCGGCCGCCTTGAGCAGTGCCGTCACATCCTGCGCCTGGCTGGCCAGTGCAGTCAGGCCGAGCGTGGCGATCGCCGCGAGGCGTTGCATCAGTTTCATGTCTAGTCCTTGGGAGTCAGGTGTGGGCCAGCGCATCCACCAGCGGCATGTGCACCGTGCGCCGCGCGACCCAGGCCGAAGCCAGCATCGCCAGCGCGACCATGGCCACGATCGTCACCAGGTACAGCAGCGGGTCGATCGCGATATTCAGCGGGTAGCCCACCGATCGCCCCGGCGGCGGCGGCATCTGCACCGGCACCACGTACAGCAACACCGACACGGCCAGCGCGATGGCGCCGCCGGCCAGTGCGCCGGCGCCGCCCAGCACCATGCCTTCGAGCGACAGCGTGCGCAGCAACTGGCCTGGCAGCGTGCCCAGCGCGCGCAGGGTGCCGATCTCGCGGGTGCGCTCGATGATGGCCATCGACATCGAGTTGGTCACGACGAAGACCACGATCACACCGATGACCAGCCCCAGCGCACCGAAGATGCGGTCGTACAGGTCGCGCACCGATTTGTAGAAGAAGGCCTGGTCTTCCCAGGTCTGCACCGTCAGCGCGGGGTGCGCGGCAGCCAGCCGGCGCTGGCTGTCGGCCGTCATCTCCATGCGGGCGAGAAAGACGCCCAGGCTCGATACCTTCTTCGTATTCAGCAGGCGCTGGGCGGTGGCGATATCGGTATAGACCAGGCGCTTGTCGATCTCGGGCGTGCCGGTGGCGAAGACGCCTTTGACGCGCACGTCCAGCGCATTTAAGGCGCCGTCGGTGGTGCTCGCCAGCAGCGTCAGGCTGCTGCCGGGCTGGGCCTTGAGGTTGCGCGCCAGCGCCTCGCCGAGCATGACCTCGGGCGCGCCCGGTCCGCCGGCCAGCACCGCGCCCGCCTTCATGCTCAGGAACGGGCCCTTGACGGCGAACTCGCTGTCGGGCTCGACACCTATGCCGATCATGACCGTGGACTTGTCGCCGTTGCTGATCAGCCCGCTGAACTCCACGCGCGGCAACACGCTGCGCACGGCCGGGTCGGCCAGCAGCGCGGCCTTCAGGTCGCCCGCGTTGTCCAGGCCATGCTGCAAGGGGGTCTCTTCGTCCTTGCTGAACTGCTCGGGGTGGCCCAGCACCAGGTGGCCGGAGGTGCGCGCCGCGGCCTCGGCCAGGGCCTGGTAGGTGAACAGCGCAAAGCCGCCGGCCAGCAGGATGCCCGCCGTGCCGAGCGCCGCGATCGATACCGTCACCAGCGAGCGGCGCCGGTTGCGCAGCGCGTTCTGGGCGGCAAATTTCAACCACATGAAGTTCATGTCAGTCTCCCATCCAGCAGCGCCAGCACACGGTCGCAGCGCACGGTCAGGCGGCTGTCGTGGGTGGCGATGACGAAAGCCGCCCCCTCGGCATGGCCGAGTTCGCGCATCAGGTCCATCACCGCGTCGGCGGTATGCGAGTCGAGGTTGGCGGTCGGCTCGTCGGCGATCACCAGCCGCGGCCGCTTGACCAGCGCGCGGGCAATCGCGACGCGCTGGCGCTGGCCGCCTGAGAGGGCGTCGGGCCGGTGTTGCGCATGGTCCTGCAGGCCCACCGCCTGCAGTTGCGCGGCCACTCGCCGGCGCCGCTCGGCGGCCGGCACGCCGGCGATGAAGAGCGGGTAGTCCACGTTCTCGGCCACCGTCATCACCGGCACCAGGTTGAAGCCCTGGAAGACGAAGGCCAGGGCGTCGCGGCGCAGCAGCGTGCGCTGGGTTTCGTCCAGCGCGCCGACGTCGCGGCCACCGAGCACGATGGCACCGGCGTCGGGCGTATCGATCAGCCCGCACAGGTTGAGCAGCGTGCTCTTGCCGCTGCCCGAGGGCCCCGTCAGCGCCAGCATCTCGCCGCGCCGCACGTCCAGGTCCACCCCCTGCAGGGCGGGAATCACGTGCTCGCCCAGGCGGTAGGTCTTGCGCACCGCGCGCAGTTCGACCACGGCTGTCGTGGCATCGCTCACGACTTCAGCTCCTTGAGCTGGGCGCGCGCGGCGTCGGCCTGCGGCGCACCGGCGGCGACGACTTCATTGAAGTAGCGGCGCGCCTCGGCACCGCGTTGATCCTTGGCCGCCTGGCGGGCCGCCGTCATCCAGACCGCACCACGGAAGGCCAGCGGTGACGATGCCAGCAAGGGGCTGCCCAGCACTTCGGCCAGCAGCTTGGCGCCGCGCGCGCCGCGGTTCATGAAATCGGGCATCGCCAGATAGGTGCTGGCCGCCGTGAGGCTGACTTCCAGCGCGGCCGGGGTGGCGTGCTGCAGCGGTGCGTCGTGCGCTGGCGTGAGCATCGCCAGCGCCTTGTCGACGAGCGCCAGGCCATCCTCGGAATAGCCCATCTTCTTCCACGGCAGGAAGGTCGCGCGCGCCTTCAGCGCGGTGGCGGCGCCGAGGTAGGCCATCAGCACCGGGTTGCCGGGCTCGACCTTGTGCAGGGCCTCGAAGGCGCCGGCGGCGGCGTCGATGGCCGCGCTGTCGCCCCCGTTGTTGGCCTGCGTGAATTGCGCAAATGCGGGTTCGAACTGGGCGTCGGGCACGCACCAGGCGCTGCCCGCGAGGGACAGTGCGGTGGCGGCGATGGCAAGCAGGCGCGGCATACGGGCGGGGATCGTCTTGAACATGAGCGGCTCCATGGGGGGGTGTGGATTGCGGTGAAACCCACTGTAGAAAACACCGGCCGGCCATGCAGCAGCGCTGCGACGAAAGGGGCCGCGGGTTCGTCAAACGCGGGCGCAGCGGAGCCAGACGCGGGCCGGGGTCCGCACTGCGGGGTCAACCCGCCAGCAGACTGTCCAGCAGGGCGTGCAAGGTGCGCACGTCGATCGGCTTGACGACGTAGCCGGCAAACCCGGCCGCCAGCGCGCGCTCCTGGTCGCCCTTCATGGCGTTGGCCGAGACCGCCACCACCGGCACCCGCGCCGTGCGCGGGTCGGCCTTGAGTGCGGCCAGCGCCGCATAGCCGTCCATGCCGGGCAGGTTGATATCCATCAGGACCAGCGCGGGCAGCTGTGCCATGGCCATCTCGAGGCCGAGTTCAGCCGAGCCCGCCTCGCTCATCCGGACATCGCCGCGCTGGGCCAGGATGTGCTCCATGACCAGCGTATTGACCGGGTTGTCCTCGATATACAGCACCCGATGCGGGCCGCCGTCGACTTGCCGTGCCGTCACCGGCGCTGGCGCGGGCGGCGCGGGCGGCGCCAGTGCGGTGTCGGCAAGCGTGGGCAGCTCGAACCAGAATGTGCTGCCCTGGCCCTCGGTGCTTTCAAACCCGATGGTGCCGCCCAGCGCCAGGACCAGGTGGCGGGCGATGACCAGGCCGATGCCGGTGCCTTCGATCTGGCCACGCTCGGCCCCGAGACGGTCGAATGATGTGAACAGGCGCGCCTGGCGTTCGGCCGAGATGCCCGCGCCGGTGTCGGTGACGCTCAGACGCACGCTGCCCGGCAGGCGCCGGCAGGTGATGCCCACCGTGCCCTGCGGTCGGTTGTACTTGATGGCGTTGGACAGCAGGTTGACGACCACCTGGCGCAAACGCACGCGGTCGGCGCTGACGGTTGCGGGCGCGCCTTCATGCACGGTCGGCAACAACGCCACGCCCCGGTCCAGGGCCAATTGCGCGACCAGCGCCATGGCTTCGTCGGCCAGGCTGTCCAGGGCCACCGGGGCCAGCAACAATTCGATGCGGCCGGCTTCGATGCGCGACAGATCGATCATGTCGTTGACGAGCGCCAGCAGGTGCTGGCCGGCGGCCTCGATCTGGCTGGCGTGGGCACGCGCCGAGGCGGGGAACTCCTGGTTCAGCCGGCACACCTGCGACAGCCCCAGGATGGCGTTGAGCGGCGTGCGCAGCTCATGGCTCATGCTGGCCAGGAACTCACTCTTGGCGCGGTTGGCGGACTCCGCCGAAAGCTTGGCCGACATCAGATCGCGGGTGCGCTGCTCGACCAGTTCCTCAAGATGCAGGCGGTGCTCGCGCAACTCGTGTTCGCGCTCGGCCAGGGTATCGAGCATGCTGTTGAATTCAGCGCCCAGGCGCGCCGCCTCGTCACTGCCAGACACCGCGACGCGGCGCCCGGTCTGGCCAGCCTGCACGGCATCGATGGTGTCCTGGATGGCGCCCAGGCCCCGGCTCAGGCTGCGTGCCATCAGCCAGGCCAGCGCCAGCCCGATGGCGCCAGCCCCGAAGGCATAGAGCACACCCTCGCGCAGCGTCGCATTCAGTGCGCTGACGGCGCTCGCCTGGTCGATGCCCACCCGCACCCAGCCCACCGTGCGCCCGTCCAGCATGGCTGGCACGGCGACATCCACCAGCGCCGGGTCGAGGAGATAGACATACGGTGACGAATGCGCAGGCAGGTCCTGCACGACCTGGCCGACGCGCGCGGTGTCGGTATGGGCCAGCACCCGCCCGTGCGCATCAAGCGCCATCGCGAAGACCAGGTCGGCGTGGCGGCGCTGCGCGGTGACGATCTCCTGCAGACCCGACAGGTCGCGCGCCAGCAGCCAGCTGGCCGACGAGGTGGCCACGCTGTGCGCCAGGGCCATCGCGTTTTCGGACTGGCGCTGCAGCAGCAACCCGCGCTGGCGCAGCGCGATATCGGCCACAAAGCCGGCCATCATCAGCATCAGCGCGCTGGACAGGCCCACGAACAGCCGGCGCCGCAGCGTGCCGAAGAGCACGTGTCGCCAGGCGGACATCATGGCTGCGTCGCCACCACGCGCACGTCCTTCTCGAAGCGCGCCACATAGTCGCTGACCACGGCATAGGCGGCGTTGTCGGCGGCGTGGAAACGCGCGGTCTGCATGCCCGACAGCACCGCCGCGCCGGCCGGGTTGTCGGCCAGGGCCAACAGCACCCGGCGCACCGCCTGGCTGACTGCAGCCGGCACATCGTCGCGCGCCATCACCGAGTTGTTGAGCAGCGGCGGCGTTTCCCACATCACCTTCAGCGCCGCGGCCTCCTGCGGGTGGTCTCGCTGGAACAGGCGCCAGGGCGGAGGCCAGGTCGCGGCGGCGGCCGACTGGCGGTGGTACGCGCTCATGATCGACGATTCTTGCGAACCGACATAGAGGTTCTGGATATCGCGCGCAATATTGATGCCGCTCTGGTGCAGGAAGTACTGCGGCATGATGCAGGCCGCCAGCGCGGTGGGTGACGGATAGCTCACCGCCTTGCCCACCAAGTCGGCCGGCCGCTGGATGCCGCCGTCACGGCGCACCAGGATCAGGCCCTTGAAATCATCCGCGTCGCCCGCCATCGCGATGACCGCGTAGCCGACCTTCATCGCCAGCAGCGTCTGCCACGGGTTGGGCAGCAGCAGGTCGGGCCCGCGCTGCTGCAGCTTGCGCTCGTAGGCGGCGTAGTCGCGCGAGGCCTCGAGTTCGAAGGTGGCGCCCGGGATCTCGCGGTTGAGGTGGTCGATCAGCGGCTGGTAGGCGCGCTGCAACAGCAGCGGGTTGTGCAGCGGGTGCACCGCCAGGCGATAGGTGCGTGGGCCACCGGCTTCCGGCACCGCTGCATAGCGCGGGCCGGCCGGTGGCGACGCGCGCTCGCAGCCCACGAGGGTGGCCAGCCCGGCCAGCAGGCCGGCGGCCAACAGCCGACGGCCTGCATGGGGTATGGCTGCGCCGGCTCGCCCGCGGGTTGGTGGTCTCACGATGGCTGCGTTCAGTGCGTCGGGTCAGACGTTCGGGCCGAGTCTAGGCCGTGCCACCCTGCCGCGCAACGCAACAGCGTCACACCGTACCGGCCTGTGCCTCGGGCGCCGCGCCCGCGGTCGTCGTCAATGCGCCGCCTCGCCCTCGCTGGCATGCCGGCGCGCCCGGCGCACGACCATCAGCGCGAGCACCGCGACGACAGGGATCGCCAGGCCAGCGGCCAGGTCGGGGTCGACGCGCAGGCCGCCGGCCTTGAGCCCCTTGGACAGGTAGGCGACGAGTCCCACCATGTAATAGACGATGGCCGCCACCGAGAGCCCCTCGACCGTCTGCTGCAAACGCAGTTGCAACCTGGCGCGCCGGTTCATCGAACCGAGCAGCGCCTGGTTCTGTCGCTCGCGGGCGATATCCACACGGGTGGACAGCAGGCCGCTGGCCTGTGCCACGCGTTCGGAGAGTTCGTGCAGCCTCGAGGCCACGGTGGCGCAGGTGGCCACCGCGGGCTCGAAACGCCGGGCCATGAAAGCGCCGATGGTGGGCAGGCCCGGCAAGCGGTGCTCGCCCAACTCGTTGATGCGGGTGCGCACCAGCTCGGCATAGGCACGGCACGCGCCAAAGCGGAACTGGCTCTCCGCCAGCGCACTTTCCACCTCGGCGGCCAGCCGGGTCAGCTCTTGCAGCAACGCTTCGTCGGCGCCTTCTTCACGCGCGATGCCGCCGGTCAACAGGGCCAGCGCCTTTTCGATGGCCACGATGCGCGGCGCCAGCCCGCGCGCCATTGGCAGCGCCAGCAGGGCCATCATCCGGTAGGCCTCGATCTCGAACAGGCGCTGCACGATCTGGCCCGCGATGCGCGGCGTGAGCTGGCGGCCCAGCAGCAGGAAGCGGGAGCAGCCGTCGGCATGGATCCTGAAATCGGTATAGGCCAGCGCGGCGGCGTCGCCGATTTCGGCGCCCACCACCAGATGGTCACCAAAGTAGCGCGCCAGTTCGGCTTCATCCGGCGCCTGGCCTGGCGCCTCGGCGATGACGGCGTTCGCTGCCACCAGCGTCTGGCCGGGCAGCGCGCTCAACCAGCCCGGCGGCAGCAGGCCCGACGCCGGTGCGGCATAGGGCGTGAGTTCGGTGCCGGGCGCGATCAGGGTCCAGGAGGAGAACTCGCCATGCCGCTCCCACTTCAGCCGCAAGGCGCCGAAGCGTGCACTGAAGTGGGTGGCCTCGCGCGGCGGTGGTGGCAGCGCAAAATGTTCGCACAGCCGCGCCAGGTGCGCGCTCTCCAGGCCGCGGTTGTCGGGCTCGACCAGCACGGCGAGGTAGGTTGCACGGGCCGGCGCGGACAGCAATTCGGGTGGCCGCGCATGCACCTCGGCGGCAAGCGCCAGGCGCTGCGGGTGGTCGGCAGGCAGCAGGATCACCGGCAGTGGCCAGCCAGGGCCACCACGGCAGCGAGACAGGGGCGTAGTGGCATGGCGGAGGTGCTCGCAGTGGCTCGCGGCCAGTATACCGAGCGGCCCTGCGCCGTGCGGCGCGCCTGGCCCGCCTGGGCGGCTGCCATCGTGAACGATTCTTGAGCAGGAACAAGCCCAAAGCCGCGCTGCGCTGTTTCAATGTTTCGGGGGTACCGTGCGGCACGGCCTCGCAGACAGTCTGACCATCCATCCGCCGCGCAGGAGACGACATGAAACTGCCTATCGTGATGATGCGGGGTTCACTGTTGATCGCCGCCTGGGTGGCGGCAATTTCCACCGCCCAGGCCGCCACACCGGCCGAACTGCTGGCCATCTACAGCGCCCAGGCCGGCAGCCCCGGCTCCGCCGAGCGCGGACAGCAGTTTTTCACGGCGCCACGCAAGGGCGAATTCGGCTGGAGCTGCTCGACCTGCCATGGCAACGTGCCCACCGGCACCGGCAAGCACGACCTCAGCGAAAAGCCCATCACCCCGCTCGCGCCAGCGTTCAACCCGGCACGCTTCACAGACCTGAAAAAGACCGACGGCTGGTTCCGCAACAACTGCAAGGACACGCTGGGCCGCGAGTGCACGGCACAGGAAAAGGCGGACCTGCTGGCCTGGCTCATCACGCTCAAGCCGTGATCTGCGCCGCGTGTCTGCGCACCCACCGCGCACCCAGAGAAAAGCCCCTCAAATCATTGACTTGAGGGGCCTGTTCTGGTGGGCGGTGCAGGGTTCGAACCTGCGACCCCTGCCGTGTGAAGGATGGGTTCGGGGACGTTTCAGGACTTTTACGGCAGGGGTCGTCATAGGTAAATAGTCCTTCAGTGTCCTAAAATGTGCGCCGGGGTTTAGGACACTTTTAGGACACTCGCCATGGCCATCAACACCGTCGAAGCTCGCATCAAGCTCAAGGCACGGGCGGCGCCCTGGTGGCACAAGCTCTCAAGTGGCCAGCACCTCGGGTACAGGAAGATGGCCGCCGGCACTGACGGCACCTGGCTGGCCCAGGCGTATGACGCCGAGAGCCGCAAGCAAACCCGGCGCAGCCTCGGCGCCTTCGACAACCTGCCGGCCAACAAGCGCTTCGACGCCGCCAGCGAGGCCGCGCGCGAGTGGTTCAAGCACCTGGACATGGGCGGCGGCACCGACGTGGTGACGGTGCGGCAGGCATGCGAGGGCTACGTCGAGCACGTTCGCACCGAACGCGGCAACGACAAGGCCAAGGACACCGAGGCGCGCTTCACGCGCTGGGTGTACGAAGACAAGCTCGGCAAGATCGAATTGGCCAAGCTGATGGAAAGGCACGTCGAAGCCTGGCGCAAGGCGCTGGCGAAGGCGCCTGTCATCGTCAACCCGCACGCCGCAGAACCGACCGAGCGCAAGCGCTCCCCGTCTTCCGTCAACCGCGACATGACCGCGCTGCGTGCGGCGCTCAACTACGCGCGCAGCCAGCGCGCCGTGACCACCGACATGGCGTGGTGCTATGCGCTGCGGCCGATCAAGAACGCCGACGGCCGGCGCGATGCCTACCTGGACCGTGCGCAACGCATCGGCCTGATCGGCAAGGCGGCGGCCGACGTGGCCACCCTGCTGCGCGGGCTCTCGCTGGTGCCCATCCGCCCCGGTGCGCTGGCGGCGCTGACGGTGGCCAGCTTCGACAAGCGGCTCGGCGTGCTGACCATCGGCCAGGACAAGGCCGGCCGCGACCGCAAGATCAAGCTCCCCAAGATGACCGCCGAATTCTTCGATGCCCAGGCGAAGGGCAAGACGCCCGCCGCGCCACTGCTGGCGCGCGCCGACGGCAAGGCGTGGGACAAGGATGCCTGGAAGAAGCCCGTCAAGGCCGCTGCAAAGGCCGCAGAGCTGGCCGACAACATCACCGCCTACGCCATGCGCCACAGCGTCATCACCGACCTGGTGACCGGCGGGCTGGACCTGCTGACCGTGGCACAGTTGAGCGGCACGAGCGTGGCCATGATCGAAAAGCACTACGGGCACCTGCGCGCCGACCACGCCGCTGCGGCCCTGGCCACGCTGGCACTGTAGGCAGGCAGGCAGGCACGTTGTGCTGTGAGCAGCGACGCTATACACTGCCTGCCGTGATCACGAGCTTCGCACACAAGGGCCTGGAGGCGTTCTTCAAAGTCGGCAGCAAGGCCGGAATCCAGCCTTCCCATGCAGCGCGGCTGAGGCGTCAACTGGCACAGCTCGACAAGTCACCAAGCCCCAGGGACATGAACATTCCGGGCTGGAAACTTCATCCGCTCAAGGGCGACATGGCCGGGCATTGGGCGGTCTGGGTGAGCGGCAACTGGCGCATGACATTCAAGTTCGACGGCGCCGACGCGTCAGTCGTCAACTATCAGGATTACCACTGAACGCAGGACCGACCATGAGCACGATGCACAACCCGCCCCATCCCGGTGAAACGCTGCGCGAGGACGTGCTGCCGGCGCTCGGCCTGAGCGTCACGGATGCGGCCGCACAACTCGGCGTGACGCGCGCCGCACTCTCGCGCGTGCTCAACGCCCGGGCCGGGATTTCGCCCGAGATGGCGCTGCGCCTGGAGCGCTGGCTGGGCGTCGATCACGGCGGCCGCGCCAGTGTCTGGCTGGGCATGCAGGCAGCCTACGACCTGTGGCACGCGCTGAAGAGCACGAAGCCCGTGCTGAGCAAGATCAAACCCGTCAAGCACGAAGAGATCGCGGCCTGAAGCCGACTCCCTTCTGCCGCGCCTAGGCTGATCCCCGAAAACCCGCTTCCCTGGCGGGCTGGCGCGGCACCTTCACCCAGGGGCGCGCGAGGGACGCATGGAAACTGAGAACCCGTATTTCGGACCGCTCACCGTGATGTACACGGGTCCGCTTCCAGTTGGGCCGACCCGCCCCGACGGCGCCAAAGTGATTCCAATCATGGCGAGGCGGGCATGAACGCACTGGGGTTCGGCAACCCGTGGTTGCAGCCGGTCAAGCTCGATCCCGAGGCGTACGGGAACGATCCTGCAGCACGCGCACTGGCAGAGCTGGTTTCGGAGGAGGTGGAAGCTGAACGCGAGGCCGAGCGGGCGCAGTCCAAGCCCATTGCGCCCATTGCGCCCAGCGGGGTGCCCAGCGGGAAAGGTCTGCTCGGCGGTTGGAACGACGTCCCCACGTATTGGTGCGATTCGCGGCGGTGGTTTGAATATGCCGCGCTGCCTCAGGTAATTGAGCGCTGCGCACTTCGCGTTGGAGTGAAGGCCGCCTCTCTGGCGGCCGCCATTTCGAGACTGCTTCGGCCGGCGAACTGGATGACCTTTTACTGGTACAGCGAGTACCTCAATCAGACCGACCAGACACTAGCGGCGCTGAGGGCCGGGATCGATCGGCACCAACGCGCCGACGAGGCAGCAGTGAAGCGGGTGCGCGAAGTGTTAGCTCGCAAGGCTGGCCTGGAATCCGGCAAGGTGCGAGCAAAGAAGGCCTGGCTGACACCTGAGGCGGCGGCGCGAGAGCGCGATCGGCTGCGCGCCGAAGGCATGCCCGAGCACCGCATCGTCGGGGTCATCGCCGATGACTTCAAGTATGCCGATCCGAAGTCGGTGCGCAGCCTGCTGCGAAAGCACGACGAGAAAACTACGGACTGAACGCGTTCAATCCCGGGCTGAACGCGTTCAATACCGGGGCGAGGGTTGTGCGGTCACGGGCGCTGCGAATCTACTAGCGCCATGCATCTGGGGATGGCCCCAGGCAACCCGAAAGGTACTGCATGGCGCGCATCCTGAGACTACCGGCCGTTATCGACCGCACCGGCAATAGCCGCAGCCCGATATATGCCGACATTCAGCTAGGACTATTCCCCCGGCCCATCAAGATCGGCGCTCGGGCTGCTGGATGGCCCGAGCATGAGATCGAGCAAATCATCGTCGCGCGCATTGGTGGCGCCGACAACAGCACGATTCGTAACCTGGTAGCGAGGCTGCACGAGGCTCGCACGGCAGCAGCCGCTGCGGCTGCGAAGTGAGGCCCGCATGGATGCCCACCACCACGGCGCTATGCCGGGCCTGGCCGCTCTTGAGCTGGCCCACCAAGATCATGTTGACCTGCCATCGCTGGGCACCGCTGCTGCGCATGCTCTGGTGACGCCCACAAGTGACAACGCCCACCTGGCAGTGGGCGCAGTCGAAGGACAGGAATCAGCAGACAACGGCGATTGTGCCCAACCGGACGACAGAGGCAAGCACTTCGCCACGCTGCGGGCGCACCTGGCGCTGAAGGGCTACAGCCTGAGCCGCACCCACTGCGATGACCGGCCCGCGCGCTACTACGTCACCCGCTGGGGCCTGTCGAAGGAATGCCCTGCCTGCGCGCCGTGGGCGAGCTGCTGCGCCGGATTGGGGGCGAGCATCATGGGTGAGTTCATCCGCGACCGTCTGCCCGACCCGATCAGCTACTTCGACGGTGAGGATGTCCACCTCGTAGGGCCTGGCCGCTGGAAGACCGGCCCCTGCCACCTCCACGGCGGCAGCGACTCCATGCGCGTCAACACGATCAGCGGCGGCTGGTGCTGCATGAACTGCTGGGCCAAGGGCGGCGACGTGCTCGACTACACCATGCAGGCGCACGGGATGGGCTTCGTTGAAGCCGCCAAGTCGCTGGGCGCCTACGTCGAAGACGGCAAGCCGCACCGTGGCCGCCCTACGCCGACCACGCTGCCGGCTCGCGAGGCCATGCAACTGGTGGCCCGGGAGGTGCTCATCGCGCTGGTGGTGATCGCCGACATCCGCGCGGGCCTGATCCCTTCAGACACCGACTGGCAGAGCTTCATTCGGAGTGCCGGCCGCATTGAAATGCTGGCCACTGAGTACCGCACATGAACACGATCAAGATGCCGGACTTCCGGCGCATAGAGGGCAGCGCATCACGCGTCGATGCGGCGATCAAGGAGCGGGCTGCGCCGGAGCCAGCCTGCGATGACGGCGTGATCCTGCTGCAAGCGTCAACGATGACGCCCGAGCCGGTGCGCTGGCTTTGGCATCAATGGCTTGCGCTGGGAAAGTTCCACGTCCTGGCCGGCCCACCCGGGCAGGGCAAGACCACCATCGCCCTGGCGTGCATGGCCACAGTCTCGGCGGGTGGCCGGTGGCCAGACGGGTCGCGCTGCGCAGCCGGCAACGTGCTGATCTGGAGCGGCGAGGACGACCCCAAGGACACGCTGCTGCCACGCCTGATCGCCATGGGTGCCGACACGTCGCGGGTGTACTTCATCGAAGGCACTCGAATAGACGGCAAGGCCGAGGCCTTCGACCCGGCGCGCGATATGCCGGCGCTGCTGACCCGGGCCGCGCGTATCGGCGACGTGCGCCTGCTGATCGTTGACCCGGTGGTTTCTGCCGTGGCCGGCGACTCGCACAAGAATGGCGAGGTGCGCCGCGCGCTGCAACCGCTGGTTGACCTGGCCAGCGCGCTGGATGCGGCGATCTTGGGGATCTCGCATTTCTCCAAGGGAACCGGCGGCCGTGATCCTGTCGAGCGTGTGACCGGCTCGCTGGCATTCGGTGCACTGGCGCGCGTGGTGCTCTGCGCCGTCAAGGTCAAGGGCAACGAGGGCGACGAGGCCCGGCGGATTCTGGCCCGCGCCAAATCCAACATCGGCCCCGATGACGGTGGTTTTGAGTACGGCATCGAGCAAACCGAGCTAGAGGATTACGTCGGCATATCGGCATCCGTCATCACATGGGGCAAGGCGCTGTCAGGAACCGCGCGCGAGTTGCTGGCCGAGGCCGAGACCGAGCCCGCCGAGGATGAAGAAGCCACCGCTCTCGACGATGCGTGCGAGTTCCTGCAAAGCGAGCTGAAGGCTGGCCCGAAGCCGGCGAAGTACCTGCTGACCGAGGCGCGGCACGCCGGCCACAGCGAGCGCACCATCAAACGCGCGAAGGCCAGTCTTGGGGCGGAATCTAGAAAGAACGGCAGCGCATGGGAGTGGGCCTTGACCGTCAAGGATGCCAAGGGGGCCAACAAATCCGGACAAGAAACCTTGGCACCCTTGGCACCCTTGCCCCTGTTAACCCCCGACACGAGGGCTTTCTGATGGGCGCCTTCGATCTGCTGCAACACCTGCGCGGCGCTGGCTTCCACCTGGCGGTGGCCGAAGACAAGCTCCTGGTCACGCCAGCCAGCACGTTGACCGAGGCCGACTGCGCGGCGATCCGCGCCAGCAAGCCCGAGCTGATCGAGCTGTTGACCCGGCCGCCCGCTCACCAACACGGCCTGGCAATCCGCACCTGCACCGACTGCCAGCACTTCGGCCGCCGCCGCACCTGCCTGGCGCCGGTGGCGGCCGGCCTGGTGGCCAGCTTCGAGATTGAGTGGCCGCCCGAGGGCTACGGTGCCGGCTGCGCCGCTTTCAAGGAGACACCGACATGAGCATGTGCAGGCGCTTCAAGGGCGAGCCCGTGGCGCGATTGATCGTCACGATGCCGGCCGGCATGGTGGCCGCACTCGATCAACTACTGACTGAAAAACCACGCCACCCGGCGCGCGGTTGCCGCAGTGAATTCCTGCGCCGGGCAGTGGCGGAAAAGTTGGGGCGCGAGTTGATGCTTTCTGGCGCGCGCGAACACCCAACAGGCGCGGCATGACCTGATGTTTAGTCGGCCCGTGCAGCGTTTTAGGCTGCCTGATGGTTTCGTATTCAGTGAGGGCTGACGCATGGGCAGAGGCGGCCGCAGATATGGCGCCGGGCGGCCGACGCACAAGGGCAAGGCCGAAGCCTGCATGCGCCTGGACGTGCGCGTATGGCATCGGCGCGGCATGCTGGTGCCGGGTTACTCGGGCGCCTGGTCCTGGTCGAATTCCTACACCGGCGAGCGCACGGGCTCTATCGGCTACCGGATTGAGCCGGGCGCGGCAGTGCTCACCTACGCGTTGGGCGGCGAGCCGCGCCAGCAGCGGGTGCTGATCCGCTGCACCCCGTGCAACTACGGCGGCACGCGGCCCTGGTTTGCGTGTCCAGCTTGCGGCGGCCGGGTTGCGCTGCTGTACCTGCGCCGTGGTGGCTTCCACTGTCGCAAGTGTGCCCAGGTGGCCTATTGCTCGCAGAGTGAGGATGCGTGCGACAGGTCGTGGCGGAAGCAGCAGAAGGCCGAGGCGAAGCTGGGCGATGACTGGGCGCGGCCGAAGGGCATGCACCGCGCGACGTACGAGCGGCTGTTGATGGGAATCCAAGACTGCGAGCAGCAAAAAGACGCGATGCTGTTCGCTTACTTGGCGAGGCAACTTCCCGGCCTGACGCGCTGAGGCGACGGAGCGCGACCGGCACCGCATACAACACCCCGTTGCAGCCCGGCAACACGGGCCCGGCCGAGAGGCGTTTTAGGACACTTTTAGGACACTCAAAGAAAAACAGCGCCCCGAGACGCTGTTAAGTGTTTGATTCTTATACGTTTTTCTGGTGGGCGGTGCAGGGTTCGAACCTGCGACCCCTGCCGTGTGAAGGCAGTGCTCTACCGCTGAGCTAACCGCCCGGAATCTTTGGCAGTCCGCCTGGTGAGGCGGCGTTCCGGCGAGCCCGGGATTGTGCCACGGCTTCAGGCACTTTCTACGGTGCGCCAGACCGTCTGGCCGTGGCTGGCCTCGTCGATCTCTGCAAGCACGGCCTGGTGGGCAGCCAGTTCGTCGGCGCTGGCAGACAACACCGGCAGGGCAAGGCCTCGCAGGTCGGCGCCGGCTTCAGCCACTGGCCCACCCGACAGATCGGCGGCGTCGATCACCAGCGAGTCCTGGCCTCGCGTCATGCGCAGATAGACCTCGGCCAGCAGGCCGGCGTCGAGCAGCGCGCCGTGCAACTCACGCTGCGAGTTGTCTACCTCGAGCCGGCGGCACAGCGCGTCCAGCGAATTGCTCTTGCCGGGGAACATTTCGCGCGCCATCGCCAGGCTGTCGGTGACGCGGCCCACGTGCTGGGCAAATCGGCCTCGGCCTAGGCGCGCTAGTTCGGCATCGAGAAACGCGATGTCGAAGGCAGCGTTGTGGATGATGATCTCGGCGCCCGCCACGAACTCGATCAACTCCTGGGCGATGGACCCGAACAAGGGCTTGTCGGCCAGAAACCGATCGGTGATGCCGTGCACGCGCAAGGCATCCGGGTGGCTGGCGCGCTGCGGATTGACGTAGTGGTGCAGCCGCTTTCCGCTATCGCGCCGGTTGACGAGCTCGATGCAGCCGATCTCGATGATGCGGTCGCCCTGGTCGGCGCCCAGGCCGGTGGTTTCGGTGTCGAGAAAAATCTGGCGCATGGTGCTCATGCCGGCCGGCGGCCGAACCACCACCACAGGCCGGCGCCCGCAATGATCATCGGCACGCACAGCCACTGGCCCATGCTCAGGCCCAGGCTCAGGTAGCCCAGAAAGACATCGGGCTCGCGGAAATACTCGGTGACGAAACGGCCCATGCCATAGCCCAGCACATACAGCGCCGCCACCTGGCCGCGGGCGCGCGGCTGCTGCCCGTACCACCACAACAGCACGAAGAGCAGCATGCCTTCGAGCAGGAACTGGTAGATCTGCGACGGGTGGCGCGCGATCATGCTGCCGCTCTGCGGAAAGGCCATGGCCCAGGGCAGCGAGGCGTCCGCCGCGCGACCCCACAGCTCGCCGTTGATGAAGTTGCCGATGCGCCCGGCGGCATAACCCGTGGGCACGCAGGGCGCCACCACGTCCATCACTTGCAGGAACGAGCGCTGGCGCGAGCGCGCAAAGAGTGCCATCGCTGCGATCACACCGAGCAGCCCGCCGTGGAACGACATGCCGCCCTTCCACACCATCAGGATCTCCAGCGGGTTGGCCAGGTAATGGCCCGGCTTGTAGAAGAGCGCGTAGCCGATGCGGCCCCCCAGCACGACCCCGAGCACGCCGAAGAACAGCATGTCCTCCACGTCGCGGCGGTTCCACCCGGCCTGCGCGAAGTGCGGCAGCCGCACGCGCCGGCCGGCAAGGAAGAGGAACAAGCCGAACGCCGCCAGATAGGTCAGGCCGTACCAGTGGATCTGCACGGGCCCGAGGTCCAGGGCGATGGGGTTGAACTGGGGATGCACGAGCATCGGGGCGCTCCAACAAAGAGCCGCCATTGTCCACGTGCGCGGGTCATCGCTGGCACGGACCGCCCGATAAACTCCTGCCTGACCACGGAGAAAACGCCATGAGCATCAACCGCCGTTCCAGGAATATCACCGAGGGCGTGGCCCGCGCCCCCAACCGCAGCATGTATTACGCGATGGGCTACACCGAAGGCGATTTCGGCAAGCCGATGATCGGCGTGGCCAACGGCCACAGCACGATCACGCCGTGCAATTCGGGCCTGCAGCGGCTCGCCGATGCGGCCATCGCGGCGCTGCGCGAGGCCGGCGCCAACCCGCAGGTCTTCGGCACGCCGACCATCAGCGACGGCATGGCGATGGGCACCGAGGGCATGAAATACAGCCTGGTCTCGCGCGAGGTCATCGCCGATTGCGTGGAGACCTGCGTCGGCGGCCAGTGGATGGACGGCGTGCTGGTGATCGGCGGCTGCGACAAGAATATGCCCGGCGGCATGATGGGCATGCTGCGCGCCAACGTGCCCGCCATCTACGTTTATGGCGGCACCATCCTGCCCGGCAAGTACAAGGGGCAGGATCTCAATATCGTCAGCGTCTTCGAGGCCGTGGGCCAGTTCAGCGCCGGCAAAATGAGCGAAGAAGACTTCTGCCAGATCGAGCGCCGCGCCATCCCCGGCAGCGGCTCGTGCGGTGGCATGTATACCGCCAATACCATGAGCTCGGCGTTCGAGGCGCTGGGCATGAGCCTGCCGTTGACATCGACCATGGCCAACGTCGAAGACCCCATCGTGGCGCACACGCAGGCGGCGGCGCGGGCCCTCTTCGAGGCCGTCAAGGCCGACCTCAAGCCGCGTGACATCGTCACCCGCAAGAGCATCGAAAACGCGGTCGCGGTGATCATGGCCACCGGCGGCTCGACCAATGCGGTGCTGCACTTCCTGGCCATCGCGCATGCCGCCGGGGTGGCCTGGAGCATCGACGATTTCGAGCGCGTGCGCCAGCGCGTGCCGGTGCTGTGCAACCTCAAGCCCAGCGGCCAGTATCTGGCGATCGACCTGCACCGCGCCGGCGGCATTCCGCAGGTCATGAAGGTGCTGCTCAAGGCCGGCCTGCTGCACGGCGACTGCATGACCATCACCGGCAAGACGGTGGCGCAGAACCTGGCCGACGTGCCGGATGAACCGCGCACCGACCAGGACGTGATCCGCCCGATCACGAACCCGATGTACGCCCACGGCCACCTGGCGATCCTCAAGGGCAACCTCTCGCCCGAGGGCAGCGTGGCCAAGATCACCGGCCTCAAGAACCCGGTGATGACCGGCCCGGCGCGGGTCTTTGAAGACGAGCAGAGTGCGCTGGCCGCCATCATGGCCGGCAAGATCGTCGCCGGTGACGTGATGGTGCTGCGCTACCTCGGCCCCAAGGGCGGCCCCGGCATGCCCGAGATGCTGGCCCCCACCGGCGCCCTGATCGGCCAGGGCCTGGGCGAAAGCGTGGGTCTCGTCACGGACGGCCGCTTCTCCGGCGGAACCTGGGGCATGGTCGTGGGCCACGTCGCGCCCGAGGCCTTTGCCGGCGGGCTGATCGCGCTCGTGCACGAGGGCGACTTGATCACCATCGATGCCCACGCCTTGCGCCTGCACCTGGACGTGGCGGATGCCGAGATCGCGCGCCGACGCGCCGCCTGGAGCCAGCCCGTACCACGCTATACACGCGGTGTGCTGGCCAAGTTTGCGCGCAATGCCGCCAGCGCCAGCGCGGGCGCGGTGCTCGACGGCGAGTGACCCGGGAGTGACTCTTACGTGACCCGGGCGCGGCTCGGGGTGTGAGCAGCTACGGCCGCGGGTCGCGCCGCGGCGCCGGCTCTGACGCCGACGAGCCCTGCGCATCGCGCCCGCCGTGCGTCGGGTCGGCCGAGACGCGGCGCGCCGCTTCTTCACGCGCCCGCGTCACCTGCTTGTTGCGCCGGCTGTTCAGGCCCAGCGCCTCCAGCGCGCGGTCGCGGCGCAGGGTCTTGCGTTGCTCCATCTTGTCCATCTCGCGGCGCTTGGTCAGGCCGCTGGAATCGGCAAACTCCCACCACAACACGGCCAGCACGAACGGCGCGGCCACGATCCACCAGGACCAGCGTGCAAACGGGCCGAACTCGGCCATCTTGGCCAGCAGCAGCAGCACTCCAACGACGACCATGGGCATGGCGCTTACTCCTGCGGTTGCTCCAGCGGGCACTGTAGCGCGAGCCTAGCGCGCCGCGCCCTTTTTCACTGCGCCAGCCTTCTTGCCCGCCGCCGGGCGGCTCTGGCTCAGCAGGGTATCCAGATTCCTGGTGATCTCGCCCTCGATGGTCTTGCTGAAGGCACCGATCAGGAAGCCGAGCCGGGCCTCCAGGTCGAAGTGATCCGCCGCCACGATCAACCGGCCATTGACGCCGCTGCGAGTGAACTCCACGGTGTCGCTGGTCTGGCCTTCGATCACCGTGCATTCCATGTCGAATTTGGCTTCGACCTGCTCGGCCCAGGCCCAGGCGACCTTGCGCGCCTGTTCCAGGCCCAGCGTGTGGTCGCGGTGGATGCGGATATCGGCCACGGTCTTGTCCTCTTGTTACGGTGGGGCGGCCAGTTTGGCGCGGCGCTCGGCCTTCGGCAAGGCGGCCAACCCCTGCACCTCGGCGTAGAAGCGCGGGAAATCGCCGCCGACGCGATCGAACAGGCGTTCGAACCCCGGCACCAGTTCGTTGTAGGCCACCAGCACGCCCAAGGCCGCATTGTTGGCTTTCTCGAACCAGCCGTCGTAGCCGGCAAAGCCACCCCAGCGCTCGGCCTTCATGGTTTGATATTCGGCGCGCAGGGCGGCCATCAGCGCCGCCTTGCGTTCGCGTTTGACAGCGTCCGCCGCGTCGCCCTGGTAGACGGCAGCCAGTTGGTCCCGATAGCGCAACGTCAGCATGCGGAAATCCTGCCGCCGCTGCTCCAGGGCGGCGTATTCGGCGCGCACTTCGGGCGCCGCGTGCTGTTGCAGCCAGCGCGCGCCACCAATGCGCTCGACCGCCGTGGCGAATGACTCGTTGAAGGTGGTGTCGTCGGCGGCGTAGGCCACCTGGTGCGCCAGTTCGTGGAAGATGAGGCGCGCCAGTTCACCCTCTGGCCAGTGGACGAAGGTATTCAGCAGCGGATCGCCGCCGACCCAGTTGCTCCAGCCCAGCGTGGAATACGCCGGCACGCCGTACAGGCTGGTCTCATGGCCCTCGGCCCGCAATTGCGCCGCCAGGCCGTCGGCCGGCTCGCGGCTGAAATAGCCGCGGTAGCCGACACAGCCCAGCACCGGAAAGCACCAGGTTCTGAGCGTGAGCGAGAGCTCGGGCGCAGCCACCACATTCCAGACTGCTGCGCCGCGCCGCAGGTCGGCGTAGCGGCGGTAGCTGTCGTTGTCGGGCAGCTTGAGCTCGCGCACCGCGAAGTCGCGCATGCGCTGGCTCAGCAGCAGCCTCTCGCGCAGCGCAACGGGGGTGCTGGCATCGGCCACGGCAGCGGCCACCGGGCGTGCGGATTGCAGCAGGTCGAGGTGGCCGTTGACGGCCTGGGCGTAGTAGCCGACCGTGCTGCAGCCGCTGTTCAAGCACAGCGCGGCGCCGGCCAGCAGCGCGGTGGCAAGGAGCCCGCCGGTGGTCATCAGCGCCAGCCGCCAGCGACGCATGCGCACGGCACCTTCAAGCCGGGGCCACTTCGACCAGGCAGTCGTAATAAGCCGGCCCGCGGCCGATATCGGTGAGCCGCTGGTGCGTGAGCTCGTTGACATTGGTGCCCGCCAGGCCATCCTTGCGCCACCAGACCCCCAGGCCGTTGACCACGCCCGGCCGCGCACGCGGGCTCACTTCGGCCTTGCACAGGTATTCGCCGCGATCGTTGAAGACGCGCACCGTGGCACCGCTGGCGATGCCGCGCGGCGCGGCGTCTTGCGGGTGCATCTCCAGCTTGGGCTCGCGCTCGCTGGCGCGCAGGCTGGCGATATTGACGAAGGTGGAATTGAGAAAGTTGCGCGCCGGCGGCGAGATCATCGCCAGCGGGTAGCGTGCCGCCAGATCGGGGGCCGACGCCAGGCTCTCGTAGTCGGCCACGTGGTCGGGCAGGCCCAGGCCGGGCGACCCAGGTGCGGCACCGGCCTGCGCCTTGCCGCTGGCGGTGGGAAAGCCGCCAAGCGCAAACGGCGCATCGGCGATCTTCAACTTGCTCCAACCGCGCTGCCCCAACTCCGCCTCGTCCACCTGCCCGAGGTTGAACGCGCCGCGGGCCATCGTTTCGTCGCTGTCGGTGAAGCACTCTTCGGTGTAGCCCATGCGTGCGGCGAGGCTGCGGAAGATCTCGGCATTGGAGCGCGCCTGGCCCAACGGCGCGATCGCCGGCTCGTTGCGCATGGCGTAGGTGTGGCCGTAGCTGGCATGTGCATCCCAGTGCTCGATCTGGGTGGTCGCGGGCAGCACGTAGTCCGCGTGGTCTGCGGTGTCGGTAAGAAAGTGCTCCAGCACCACGGTGAACAGGTCCTCGCGCGCAAAGCCGCGCGCCACCCGTGCACTCTGCGGCGCCACCGCCACCGGGTTGCTGTTGTAGACCACCAGCGCCTCGATCCTGGGCCCGAAGGCGGGCGACGACTCGCGCAGCAGGTCGTCGCCGATGGTGACCATATTGATGGTGCGCGGCTGGCGGCCGGCCAGCAGGTCAGGCCGCTGCAGCCAGGCGCTGCGCATCGCCGCGCGGAACCAACCCGACGCCGACAGCAGCAGCCCGCCCGCCGGCTGCCGCCAGGCCCCCACCAGGCACGGCAGCAGCGCGATCAGGCGCACGGCATTGCCACCACCATGCACGCGCTGCATGCCGTAGTTCAGGCGGATGGCGGCGGGCCGGGTGGTGCCGTAGAGGCGGGCAAGGTCCTGCACTTCAGCGGCCGTGATGCCGCACACCGTCGCCGCGCGTTCGGGCGGCCATTGCAGCGCGCGCTCGCGCAGCGCGGGCCAGCCTTCCACATATTGATCGAGATAGTCCTGGTCGAGCCAGCCGTGCACGACCAGCTCATGCATCAGGCCCAGCGCCAGTGCGCCATCGGTGCCCGGCAGCAGGGCGATGTGGTGGTGGCACTTCTCGGCGGTCTCGGTGCGCCGCGGGTCGATGCACACCAGCGTCGCGCCGGCGCGTTTGGCCTGCTGGGCGAAGGTCCAGAAGTGCAGGTTCGAGGTGATCGAGTTGCTGCCCCAGATCACGATCAACTTGCTGCGCGCAAAGTGCTCCACGTGCATGCCCACCTTGCCGCCGTAGGTGGCCAGCAGTGCCTCGCCCCCGGCGCTGCTGCAGATGGTGCGGTCGAGCAGCGAGGCGCCGAGCTTGTGAAAGAAGCGCGCCGCCATGCCATCCCCCTGCACCAGGCCCATCGTGCCGGCATAGCTGTAGGGCAGGATGGCCTGCGGGTCGCGCGCCGCGATGGCCTGCAGGCGCCGCGCAATATCGTCCAGCGCCTGATCCCAGCCCACCGGCTCGAACTGCCCGCGGCCCTTGGCGCCCACGCGGCGCAGCGGCGTGAGCACGCGCTCGGGGTGGTAGCTGCGCTCGGCATAGCGGCTGACCTTGGTGCACAGCGCGCCATGCGTGGGCAGGTGCTCGGGGTCGCCCTGCAGGCGCACCACGCGGCCGGCCTCCACGGTGATGCGCAGGGCGCAGGTGTCGGGGCAATCGTGCGGGCAGACGGCATTGACCACACGGGCGGCAGCNNCAGGGAAGCGCCCTCGAATGCGCGCAATGCAACCATGAAGATCATCGAATCCATCCTCGCCGATGCGGCCCTCGCCAGCGCGATCCGGCGCGACATCCACGCCCATCCCGAACTCTGCTTCCAGGAAGAGCGCACCGCCGATGTGATTGCCCAGGCACTCACCGAGTGGGGCATCCCCGTCCACCGTGGCCTGGGCCGCACCGGCGTGGTCGGCATCGTCAAGAACGGCAGCAGCCCACGTGCAGTGGGCCTGCGCGCGGATATGGACGCCCTGCCGATGACCGAGCACAACCGGTTTGCCCACGCCAGCCAGTACCCCGGCAAGATGCACGCCTGCGGCCACGACGGCCACACCGCCATGTTGCTGGCGGCGGCCAAGCACCTGGCGCGGCACCGCAACTTCGACGGCACCGTC
>CXWL01008045.1_pt1 | contig 36573 bp, 26 predicted proteins | sample 590931 | NCBI WGS metagenome assembly CXWL01 (sample SAMEA3498368, study PRJEB10139) | groundwater metagenome | biome: water well; material: biofilm material | place: Germany | collected 2015-04-27
CTTGCTTCACTTTCTACTGCTGCCATGGCGGAAACTCCAGCAGTGACTAAATCTCAGCCAGCACCAGCAGCAGGAATGCCTGCTATGGGTGCTGATATGTCTAAGCATATGGGTGGAAAGCGTCATGGATATATGAAAGAACGCATGGAACGCATGTGGAAAGAAATGGATACTAATAACGATGGCTCTATTTCTAAAGAAGAATCAACCGCTTTTGGCAATAAAAAATTCGATGAAAAAGATGCAAACCATGATGGAAAAGTAACCCGCGAAGAATGGGATGCGTTCCACAAAGCAAAGATGGAAGAAATGAAAGCTCGGATGGAAAAAAGGCACGAAAATATGCCAATGGGTGACAAAAAACCAGATGCTCCTGTTGCTGCGCCAGCAGTTCTAGAACCTAAAAAATAATCCGAATACTTCTATAATTCCCTCTCCCAACTTGGGAGGGGGAATTTTAGTATCCTGTCAAAATCCTATCAACCAGCTCTTTGATAGTTGGCACGAAGCCGTTGGCGTAGAATGGGTCGTTCTTGAATTTATAGGCATTATGCCCTGAAAACATCAGCTGAGTATCTATAGGATTGCCAAGTATAATATCCTGCAAGGTTTTTTGGATACAGAAACTGCGCGGGTCAGCACGTTTACCAGTTGTATAATCATCATGATCTTTCCAGTTGGAAAAACGGCAATGGCTGAGGCAACCCATGCAATCAACCTGATCCGTGTGAATCTCTTGTGCTTTTTCTGGCGCAACAAAAATAATAGTTGAGTCTGGAGTTTTAAGAGCTTCGGCAAACCCCTGCTCTTTCCACGCATCAGCCCGCGCTTTATCGTCAGGCTGCACAAAAACAGGGCGACCGCGCGCACCAACAGGAAATGGCTCTGAAAACAGCCCTTCCTGCTCCATACGATATTCAATTTGTCTATCAGTGCGACCACGTAACTCTTTAATAAAACTATTATTCACACCTGAAGAATAAAAGCCAGTCGGGCTGAATTGATTGAGGAAAACATCGCCCTCTTCCAGCGTCATCAAGCGTGCTTTCCATTCCGCAGATACTGGGCTTTCGACGGTCAAGAGAGGACGAGTGCCGAACTGAAAGGCAATCTGCCCGATTTCTGGATTATCCAGCCAATGCTCCCAATCTTTCAGATGCCACGCACCGCCCCCCATAATAATAGGCACATTCTGCAAGCCAAAACTATTCATTGTCTTGCGGAGTTCAGCCACACGCGGATACGGATCTTGTGGAATATTTGGATCTTCAGCATTAGACAAACCATTATGCCCACCCGCCAACCATGGATCTTCATACACCACGCCACCCAACCACTGCGAAGTTTTATTATAGGAACGCTTCCACAGTGCATTAAAAGCCCGCGCCGAAGAAATAATCGGATGATAATACACACCATAACTCGCTGCCAAATCGCCAAGACGATACGGCATACCTGCACCGCATGTCACTCCATGCACCAAGCCTTTCGCGCCTTCTAAAATTCCCGTAAGTACGCGTTCTGCCCCACCCATTTCCCACAGAACATTCACATGGATACGACCATTTCCACCAGAAACTTCATGCGCTATTTTTGCTTGGGTAACACCACCGCGAATACTTTGTTCAACCAGTTCTTCATGACGGTCTTTGCGAGTTTTTGCGTGGTAGTGATACGGGATAATTTTGCCGTTCTCATCATAATATTGAGCATTCACACCTGAAAATGTGCCAACAGCACCAGCCGCCGCAAACGCGCCAGAACTCGCGCCATTACTTGCGCCTATGCCTTTGCCGCCTTCCACTATTGGGTAAACTTCTTTGCCAGATATTATGACGGACTTTAATTTCTGACGGAAGTCAGTACCAGTTTTAGATTCTAACAATTTAACGGTTCCTTGATAAGAGATAGCACACAATTAAAAACTGGATTATAGAGATATAAAACCATTAATACAATCATGAAAAATTTGGCATAAAAATTTCATAATAAAACCATATGATTACATTTTGTTCAGCAAGTTTATGGTTCAGGCGTTGTGGGCTGATACTTCTGTGTCTGCAATTGCTGCTGTTCGTTGTTTGCCTTGAACCATTCCACGCTGGTACATGGTTTCAGACAGAGCCAGCAATGGTTTTAATGTTTGCACTTGGCGCGCTGAATGCAATTTGGCTGGCGTTTGGTATTGTTAAAAAATGGCTGGCTGTAGAACGCCCAGTTCATCCTTTATTATATGGTTTGTTGGCATGGGCTGGCTGGCAGATAATATCACTTCCCGCTGCTGAAAATCCTATACGCTCATGGTTTGGCTTCCCGCAATTAGGCGAAGGTGGTGGCTGGCAAATAATGCTGCTACTATCAGTGGTTATGGCTATGCCGTTATGGCAATCACCTGCATACAAAAAAATAATCCTCTCAGTTGGATTATTCAGCTTGTGCGTGGCAACCGCACTGCATTTTAATCCACAAACATTATGCGATAAAACTATCAATAATTACGGTGCAGACAATCCCAAAGCTCCTGCTAACTGGCCAGATTATCTGCCATTTATCGCTGGCTGGCTATGGATAGCATATGCAAGCGCACCAAGCATCCGCACACCATCACGTCACGGCTGGATGGTTCTTATATTCGGCGTAGTTCTTCTGGTTGGTCAGAATTCTTCAGCAAGGGCTATGATGTTTCCAGTCCTTATAATATCAAGCCTGATATTGTGGTTACGGCTGCGCAAAAACAAACCAAGCTGGATAAAGAGTCTTATCTCCGTAAATAAAACATGGAGAACGCTGGCAATTATAGGCATCGTCTTGCCACTGGGCTGGCTAATAATCAGCCAACAGCATTATTTGTTCAAATGTAAAAACGCCTCACTTGCGGAACGCGCTATTTATAACCAAGTGGCGGTTGCTGCCATTGCCGATAATCCAGCGCGTCTTATAGCTGGCAATGGCTGGGCGAATTTTAGTGATGATATGTTCAAATATGGTTTGGTTGATGGCTTAACCAGCTTCCAGAACGGCATATTTTTACCAAACAGCTTGTGGCTATATAACGGCGTATTCCATCCACATAGCCAACCCGTTGAAGCTCTGCTAGCAACGGGAATTATTGGCTTTTTGATTTTCATAACGCTGCCGATACTGGCGATATTACCATTACGAAAATCATTATTCTGGTGGTGTATTCCTGTTTTTATAGTGCTAAACGCGATGAATAATTTATGGTTTTTATTGCCACAAGTTATGGCGTTTCAAGCACTCGGCCTTGCAGCAATTTGCGCAGCGCGCCCCGCACGTATACGCAGCATTACAATGCTTCCACGCTGGCTTTCAGGAATATGCGCAATACTTGCTTTATTACTTACTATAAGCAGCTACGAGCAGATAAATATAATCCGTTACGGCGAACGGCTTAAAAATATTATGCAGGAAGATCCAAATCAAGCAGGGATAGTGGATTTTATAATGCAGGATATGCCACGCGGTGGCGAAAGAATGGCAGAAGGAGTTATGTATTTTGCGAAAGACATCGCAGCGAAAGCAAATTCTGGTAGCGTTAGCGAAAATGACCGCGACTGGTATCGTAACTTCTTAGAAATTGCTCACCGCGCAGCATTAGATCCAAAATCTGATGTTGGACTGATGAAGTTAGAGCCAGAACTTTCGATGCTGCTTTTCAAATTACCGCGAGCATCGCTCCTTGATAGCCTAAAACCACAGATAAAACCTAATCTGGTTGATTTGATAATCCGCTTTAGTGCGCGCTATCCGCAGCGTGAGGATTATATCGCACCATTCCTTATGAGCCTTGAAGATTTCACCAATAATGACCGCGCGGGGCAGCACGCTATTTTAGAAAATATACTAAAAGTCGCACCCAACCACCGCAGCGCATTATGGCTACTAGGCACGATGGACAAAAATTTTGAGATGAAAAAACGCGCTGTGGAACTTGGTGTGGAGCGAATTTACCCAGTAGAAGCAAAAGAATTAGGACTTTACCAATAAGGTAATTCTTTCTCCAATCTTTGCCACTTATCTGTACATTATCTGTACATTATCGCACATTATCGTGCATTATCTCTCATCTTTGTATAAGCTTTGCATGTTATCTATCTGAGTAGAGATACTTCGCTACGCTCAGTATGACAAACACTGTCATTCTGAGGCGACTTGTCCACCGTAGCTCTAGCGAAGGTGGAAGACAAAGAATATCACCCTAAAGCAAATGCCCCAACTGCGTAACAAGGTCAGCATAACATCGGAAATAACGCACAGGAAGTGCTAATTGTTATTAGTAATTTATTAACATCTTCTGTGATAACATTATTCTATTATCAATATAACTGGTATCCATAGCCAATCATGCAAGCCAATGTACCCCCCCCCCCNNTTCAACCTTAGATAAGTGCTGTAATCCCGAGCTTGTCGAGGGAACTTTACTTTATAATACCGAAGATAAGATTTCTCGCGTTGCTCGAAATGACACGAAAAAAACTGGATTCACTCTGATCGAGCTATCAATAGTTCTCGTCATCATCGGGTTGGTTGTTGGAGGTGTGATGGTGGGGCAAGATTTGATAAGTGCCGCACGGATTCGCGCACAGATAAAACAATTTCAAGATTTCAAACTCGCCCTCAATACTTTTAAAGTCAAATATAATTGCCTTCCGGGGGATTGTGCTTCTGCCACTGCCTTTGAACTTGGTAATAATGGTGACGGTGATGGCGTGTTGGAGCTAAACAGCGTTGCAAGCTGTACTGGTTGGATTACCGATAACACCTATACGTCACCAGATTGCGGATGGAATGGTGAATTTGCCTTGTTTTTTCAACACCTCTCCGCTGCTAAAATGATTGCTGGAAGTTATGGAAGTACTTTTGCCCTAGGAACTGGCTATCCTAAGGTGGCTCTAAATGAAGCAGCAGGGATGATGGCTGGAGGTTCATGGCAAAGCGGGGCTACAACGACAACACCAGATTACCTTAAAGACGATTATAGTTTTCCCGATGGATTTTGGCTTCATGCCATGATTTGCAATCCTGATGCTGCTGGAAACGATGCTGATTGGTCGAATACGAATGATAGTTGCGGGGTATTTACTCCATTGCAGATGCAGCAAATAGACGTAAAAGTTGATGATGGAAATCCGCTTAAAGGAGATTTCTGGGGATATTCTGGTTATTGGAGTGGTACAGTGCCAGAATGTCTAAATGGAACAAACACTGGTTATGCAGTTACCACAACCGACAAAATTTGCCACGCTTCATACAGGCTTTATTAAAAATCACTCAGCCTTGAAAGCTTGAATTCCTGTTATAGCCCTGCCGATAATCAGGGCGTGGATGTCATGCGTACCTTCATAGGTATTTACACTCTCTAAATTCATCACATGGCGGATGACGTGATATTCATCAGAAATGCCGTTTCCACCGTGCATATCGCGTGACATGCGGGCGATATCAAGAGCTTTTCCTGCCGAATTGCGCTTGATAATAGAAATCATTTCGGGAACGGATTTATTTTCATCCATCAACCTGCCAACACGCAGGCAGGCTTGCAAACCCAGTGCTATATCAGTTAGCATATCCGCAAGTTTTTTCTGAATGAGCTGATTTGCTGCTAATGGTTTGCCAAATTGCACACGCTCCAGCGTATATCGCCGTGCCGCCTCAAAACAAAATTCCGCAGCACCCAGCGCACCCCAGCCAATGCCATAACGCGCTTTATTGAGGCAAGAAAATGGCGATTTTATGCCACCGCTTTCAGGCAAAATATTTTCCTCTGGCACCAACACATCTTCCATAACAATGCCACCTGTCACCGAAACGCGCAGGGAAAATTTTCCTTCAATTTTCGGCGCAGAAAGCCCTTTCATTCCTTTATCGAGAATAAAACCTTTGATTGTTCCGTCAGGAATTTTGTTATCGCCAAAAACTTTTGCCCAGATGATAAATACATCCGCAACTGGCGAGTTGGTTATCCAGTTTTTCGCGCCACTTAAAACATATCCGCCTACAACTTTTTTAGCGCGGGTTTCCATGCTCGATGGATCAGAGCCATGATTAGGTTCCGTAAGCCCAAAGCAACCAATAAATTCTCCGCTGGCTAATTTCGGCAGATATTTTTCTTTTTGTGCATCGCTGCCAAAGCTATAAATTGGGTGCATGACAAGGCTGGATTGCACGGAAAGTGCGCTGCGATAACCAGAATCCACCCACTCAATTTCTTTGCAGATAAGACCAGAAGCAACATTGCTGACACCAGCGCAGCCATAGCCTTTAATTGTTGCGCCGAACAAACCAAGCGCACCCATTTCCCGCATGATTTCCGCATCAAAACGCTCATGCCGATTGGCAGAAATAACGCGAGGCATGAGCTTGTCACGCGCATAAGAACGCGCAGATTCCTGCACCATGCGCTCCTCATCGGTGAGTTGTTCAGAAAGCAAAAAAGGATCTTCGTAAGAAAATGTCATGTGGCTAAGCTAAAACATTAATACAATGTAATTTGCAATTAAGCATATATTCTATAAACTACAATATAATTTAAAAAATTGGGAGCAATAAATGAAATTACAAAAATTCTTGTCGTTGGCAGTTGTATTTTTACTCGCTTCTTGCGGGCCTCCACAGCCTGAATACCGCACTAATATAGAGCTAGTTGCACCGCGTACGGAAAGCGGTCGCTACTGCGCTAATAACTGCCTGTCAACGCAGCAGATATGTTATCATTCATGCGCTGTGCAACAGCAAAATTGCGCGCAGATGAATGCCATGCAAGAGCAGAATAACCGCCTACAAGCCAAAATTGATTATGATGAATATGTGCGCGAGCGCACAAGACAGGGAAAAGAAATCAAGCGCAATATATCAAGTTTTAGACACAATGACGGGGTGGATTGTGAAGCTAGTAACTGCAAAATACAATGTGATGGTAGCTTCAATATTTGCTATGGCAATTGTGGTGGAAAAGTTATTCCTCACACTCAGTGCGTTGCCAACTGCAACTTAGCTCCGCAACATTAAATCAAACAACCAGATTAAGAATCGTTCCGCGATCCCAGAATACACCTTTGCGTAATGATTCGACTGCGCTACGTATCATGGTTTGTAGAGATTCTGGCGCAGGGATATTATTGACATCCGCCTTTGAGGGAACGATAATGCGCTCGTCGCCATATGTTGATTCTCGCCGACCAGTGTTTGATTTACCAGCGTTGCCAGACTGAATATTAATACGGTTGGGGTTGATATTGATAACCATGCGCGACTCCGAATTTAAATAAAGAGGTTGCACTATGCCACCGCTTGTTTCTGCTTTCTACTATTTTTTTTAACCTCGTTCACCCCGCTTTGGAGAAGTGAATTATGAAACGTCTGATAAAATGGATTTTTATACTTATTCTGCTGCTGATTATTACGTTAGTAGCTGTACCGTTTTTTATTCCTCTCGATAGCGTAAAAAAAATCGCCAGCGAAAAAGTAAAAGAAATGACAGGGCGCGAGCTGATTATCGCAGGCGATATAAAAGCAAGCATGTGGCCGAATATTGGCGTCAGATTGCAACAAGTAACACTGTCCAATGGCGAAGGCTATAGCGATAAGAATATGACGGAGATTGGCGACATAACCATCGAGGTTGCGTTGTTGCCACTGCTGCATAGTGAAGTTCAGGTGAAGCAATTTATTATAAACAAACCAACTATACATTTAGAGGTAAATAAAAAGGGCGTTCCTAACTGGCAGTTTACTGCACAGAAAATAGAGAAAGTGGAAAATAAAGAGGCATCCCCTGCCCCATCTGCACAGGAATCAAAAGCACCGCCTCCTTCGCTTGGTAAAATAGTAATAAACGATGGAAATTTTACCTATAATGATCAGCGTAGTGGCAAGAATTATAGCGTTGCCAATGCTAGTCTCGACATAGATATGCCGTCGCCAAGCTCTCCGCTGGATATTGTGGCAAAACTTATATTTAATAAAGAACAGGTAAAATTATCTCTTCATGCCGAGCATCCTTTCAAATTATCCGAAGGCGGCGATAGCAAAGCAAAGCTAGACCTAAAAATCGGCTCGCTGATTTCTCTGCTGTTTGATGGCAAAGCCAATATGCAAGGCGCAAATGGAAATGTTGAATTAAGCAGCTCTTCACTAGTTGCCCTATCTGGTCTTACTGGAAAAAAGCTAGATTGGAAAGGCGACACTGAGCTTGCTTTTGCTGGACAGGGCGCGCTTACTTGCAGCACATCTGAATGCAACCTGAATAAAGCAAAAATAATATTGGATGACAGCACTCTCAGTGGTGATATGAAAATTAATTTTGCCAGTGCAGTGCCTGCTATAGAAGCAAAACTCGCAACTGACAAATTCAATCTCAACCACTATATTCCTAAAACAGAAAAACAGGCTTCTCTATCACTTATAAGTGACGCACACGCAGAAACTGGGGGTTGGGACACTAAGCCTATCGATCTTTCAGGACTCAAAGCCGCCAATGCAAAAGTTTCGCTGGAAATAGCAAGCCTGTTATATCAGGCAACAACCTTAAGTAAAATGTCACTGAATCTGCAATTAGCAGGTGGCGCACTTACTCTTAATATACCGCATGTAGAATTTTATAGCGGAACAGCAAAAATTTCGGCAACAGCAAATGCCAATAATATGATTTCCGCCAATATTGATATGAATAATATACAAATTGAGCCAATGCTGAAAGACTTTGCTAAGTTTGATAGGCTGACTGGTACTGCAAATTTAACAACCAGTATTGCAGGGCGCGGTGCTTCACAGCGTGATATTATTTCGTCACTCGCGGGCAAAGGTGACATTAAGCTTAGTGATGGAACAATTCGCGGGGTAAACATTGCGCAAGTCATTTCCAGCGCGAGAGCGATGGTTACAGGCGTTGATACTTCCTCCGAAAAAACCAATTTTTCTGAACTTGGTGGAACATATACAATCACGCAAGGTATTGTTAAAAATGATGATTTAGCGATGAAGGCTCCGCTTCTGCGCTTAAAAGGCGCAGGAACAGTTGACTTACCAAACCGTTATGTTAATTACCGCCTAACACCAAGTGTGGTAGCAACGTTGCAGGGACAAGGCGGAAAGGATAAAGCTGGTTTGGATATTCCTGTAAATGTTGAAGGGAATTTTGAGAAATTGAAATTTACTCCAGATTTGGCTAGTGTTGCTCAGGACGCTATTAAAAACCCTGAAAAAATAAAAGATACGGTAAAAACCATAAAAGATGCTGTTAAGAAGCCAGAAGATATAAAAAATTTACTAAAAGGGTTCAGATAGGTTGTGGATATGACTGCTCAAGATAATTATACCAATAATTCATCTAACGATGAAGTGATGCTCGCTGCGCGGCAATTCGTAATAGCTGCGTTTTATCATTTTTTTGATTTTCATGATTTCGAGAAAAAACGCCTCCCGCTGCTTGATTTCCTTAAACAGCGCGATATTAAAGGCTCAATTCTGGTTGCGCCTGAAGGTATCAATGGAACAGTTGGTGGCAGCCGCGAAGCTATTGATTCTATGCTTGATTATCTGCAAGGTGAAGTTGTAGGTGAGAAATTCGAGCATAAAGAAAGTTTCAGCGAAAAACCGCCTTTCATCCGCACCAAAGTCCGCCTGAAAAAAGAAATTATCTCACTTGGAAAACCCAACGATCCTTTCAAGACTGGTGTCCACCTTAACTGCGAGGAATGGGATGAGCTAACTTCCGACCCTGACACTATTATTCTCGACTCCCGCAATAGCTATGAAACCCACCTTGGGACATTCAAGGGCGCAATTATTCCCAACACTCGTAATTTCAAGCAGCTACCAGATTTTGTAAATATGAATCTGCTGGATAAAAAGAAAGCTAAAATCGCTACCTTCTGTACTGGTGGTGTGCGCTGCGAAAAATTCGCCGCATGGATGCTCGCCGAGGGATTCGAGCAAGTATATCACCTTAAAGGTGGCATTCTTAAATATTTGGAAGAAGTGCCAGAAGAAAAAAGTAGCTGGCAGGGCGAATGTTATGTTTTTGATAAACGTGTTGCCGTTGGGCATGGGTTAGTTCCCACCACTACTGCTAGTATGTGCAATGCCTGTGGACATGCACTTCTTCCAGAAGACCGCGCTCAGCCAAGTTTTGATGAGCATGTCACCTGCCCCTATTGCGTAGATAAGCAAGCTATATAATACGCTATATAATATAGTTGTATTTTCCAAAAGTTATACAACTAACTTAATCGGAAATTTTATATCACCATATTTATACACATCTACACAATAGACAACCTTATGATTTTACTGAAATCTACCAACTTATCCCCAGCTTTCACAGGGATAATTTTTGCTAAAAACCCCATCATCTAGTATTAAAATTCATGTCAAGCACAATATGTAGTTGCATTACAGATTTGTAATGTTTAGAATTACCTCCACTTAATTGGTACAAAAATAACAGATAGTCGTGCGTTAAAATATAGTGCAAAAAATGCGTTTTTTGTTCTGGTTTTTCTACCCCTGATTATACTGTTGCTAAGAAACTAAAATATACTAATTCAAATTTTAAGGGGAGCTACGCATGCGCATTGAAAGACATTTCACCAAAGCCACCAAATCAAACAATAATGCTGCTGTTTATGACAGCATTGCCTTCAAGAAAGTTGACGTTGTGATGAAAAATCCCAACGGTTCTGCTGTGTTTGAAGCACTGGATACCGAAGTTCCAGAATTTTGGTCGCAAGTTGCTGGTGATGTTCTTGCGCAAAAATATTTCCGCAAAGCTGGTGTTGCTGCTGCTCTTAAGAAAGTGGAAGAAGAAACAGTGCCGAGCTGGTTATGGCGCAGCGTTCCTGATGAAGCAAAGCTAGAAAAACTTCCCGAAAAGGAGCGTTTCGTAGGCGAAACATCTTCCAAACAGGTTTTCGATCGTCTTGCTGGCGCGTGGACATATTGGGGTTGGAAAGGCGGTTATTTTGATACTGAAGATGATGCAAAAATTTTCTATGACGAAATGCGCTTTATGCTTGCTTGCCAGATGGCAGCTCCTAATTCTCCTCAATGGTTTAATACTGGCTTGCATTGGGCGTATGGCATCGATGGTCCATCGCAGGGACATTATTATGTTGACCCAGAAAGCAAAAAACTCACCCGTTCAAAAAGTTCATATGAACGCCCGCAGCCACACGCTTGTTTTATCCAAGGTGTTTCTGATGACCTAGTAAATGAGGGCGGAATTATGAATCTGTGGGAGCGTGAAGCGCGCCTGTTCAAATATGGTTCTGGTACTGGTTCTAATTTTTCGGATTTGCGTGGCAGCGGTGAAAAACTCTCTGGTGGTGGCAAATCTTCTGGTCTTATGAGCTTCCTTAAAATCGGTGACCGCGCCGCTGGTGCGATTAAATCTGGCGGAACAACTCGTCGTGCTGCAAAAATGGTGGTGGTTGATATTGACCATCCAGATATTCAGGAATTCGTGCGCTGGAAAGTTATAGAGGAACAGAAAGTTGCAGCTATTGTTACAGGCTCAAAAATCTGCGCTAAAAACTTAAAAGCAGTTATGGATGCCTGCAATCTAGGAACTGGCGATTCGCGCTTTACTCCCTCTGATAATCCCGCCCTTAAAAAAGCAATGCGCGAAGCGAAGAAAGCTCTTGTGCCTGAAAATTATATTCTGCGCGTAGTACAGTTTGCCAAACAAGGTTTTACGCAAATTGAATTCCCTGAATATAATACAGATTGGGATTCAGAAGCATATCTCACTGTCTCAGGACAAAACTCCAATAATTCAGTGCGCGTAACCAATGAATTTTTGGAATCAGTGGAGCATGGCAAACCTTGGCATTTGATTAATCGTAAAGACAAGAAAATCAGCAAAACTATTTCTTCCAAAGAACTGTGGGACGAAGTGGCGTATGCTGCTTGGGCATGTGCTGACCCAGGTCTGCAATATGACACAACCATCAATGAATGGCACACCTGCCCACAGTCTGGGCGCATCCGCGCTTCCAATCCATGCTCGGAATATATGTTCCTTGATGATACAGCGTGCAATCTCGCCTCAATCAATCTGCTAAAATTCAAAAAAGAAAATGGCAGCTTTGATGTAAAGGCATTTGAGTATGCCTGCCGCTTATGGACAGTTGTGTTAGAAGTTTCGGTAGCTATGGCGCAGTTCCCATCCAAAGAAATTGCCAAACTTTCTTATGAATACCGCACGCTGGGCTTAGGTTTTGCCAATATCGGGGGGCTTCTCATGGCAACTGGTATTGCTTATGACAGCGCGGAAGGCAGAGCTATTGCCGCAGCAATTACTGCAATTATGACTGGGACTTCCTATGCTACTTCCGCAGAAATGGCAAAGGAGCTGGGCGCGTTTGACGGCTATGCCGAAAATAAAAAGGACATGATGCGCGTGATGAAAAATCACCGCCGTGCTGCTCTTGCTGAAACTTCTGGCTATGAGGAACTTTCTATTTTCCCTGTCCCACTGGACGTTGATAATTGCGAAGATAAAAACCTTGTGAAGGCTGCAAAGAAGGCATGGGATACGGCAATCATGCTCGGTGAAAAATATGGCTTCCGCAACGCTCAGGCAACCTGCATTGCGCCAACTGGCACAATCGGTCTGGTTATGGATTGCGACACCACTGGTATTGAGCCTGATTTCGCGCTGGTAAAATTCAAAAAACTGGCTGGTGGTGGTTATTTCAAAATCATCAACCAACAAGTTCCACCAGCTCTAAAATATCTTGGTTATACCGACAAACAAATTACCGACATAACCAACTATGCTGTTGGTCGTGGCACTCTAAAAGGTGGCAATGCTATAAGCCATGAATCGCTACGTGCTAAAGGATTTGATGATAACGCGCTGGCAACGATTGAAAAATCTTTGGTTGCTGCTTTTGAGCTAAAGTTTGCTTTCAATAAATATGCTCTCGGCGAAGAATTCTGCAAAGAAAAGCTTGGCTTTACTGACGCGCAATTAAATGATTTTTCATTTGATATGCTCGCTGCACTGGGTTTTTCCAAAGCAGAAATCGAAGCTGCCAATGAATATTGCTGCGGAACAATGACGCTGGAAGGTGCGCCACACCTGAAGGATATCCATCTTCCTGTGTTTGATTGCGCTAATCCATGCGGGAAAAAAGGCACGCGCTTTTTATCAGCCGAATCACATATCCGCATGATGGCAGCAGTTCAACCGTATATCTCTGGTGCAATTTCTAAAACCATCAATATGCCTAATTCGGCAACAGTGGAAGAGTGCAAAGAAGCCTATCTTCTTTCTTGGAAACTATGTCTGAAAGCTAATGCTTTGTACCGCGATGGTTCAAAACTTTCGCAACCTCTCAACTCTTCTATCGTCGCCGAACTTGAAGATGAGGAGGATGAAGCAACACCAGAGCAATATCGTGCTGCCCGTCAGCCACAAAAAATTGCTGAGCGAATTGTTGAGCGAATCGTCTATGAATCACAGCGCAGCAAACTTCCTGAACGGCGCAAGGGTTACACACAAAAAGCCAGCGTCGGCGGACATAAGGTTTACCTGCGTACTGGTGAATATGAAAGCGGTGAACTCGGTGAAATCTTTGTTGATATGCACAAAGAAGGTGCAGCATTCCGCAGCTTGATGAATAATTTTGCTATCGCTGTTTCTATTGGCTTGCAATATGGCGTGCCGCTAGAAGAATTTGTTGATGCTTTCACCTTCACCCGCTTCGAACCGTCAGGCATGGTTGAAGGCAACGAAGCAATCAAAATGTCAACTTCGATTCTTGATTATATCTTCCGTGAACTAGCAATTTCCTATCTCGGACGCAATGATCTCGCCCATGTTGATTTGAGTGACACACGCTCAGACACCATCGGGCGTGGCGAAGGTGATTCCACGCGCTTGAGCGATGAACCAGAGCTGCCAAACTTGTTTTCTAAAGTCACCAGCAATGGTTTCGTGCGCGGAAACAAGCTCTATGTAGTTTCTAATAATAACACTGGTGGTGCGTCATCTGCTGGCGCAGTTTCTGGTAATTTAGCTTTGGCTGATGAAACGCAAACTGTTGCTTATCTGCAAACACAGCAGGATAATGTGAGTGTAAAAGTCGGTGTCTCTTTCCAAACTAGCAGCGCAAGCTCAGTTAGCGAAAAAATCCGCGAAGCCAAAGCCAAAGGCTATGAGGGCGATGCTTGCCAAGAATGCAACAACTTCACGCTAGTGCGCAACGGCACCTGCATGAAATGCGACACTTGCGGCAGCACGAGCGGGTGTAGTTAATAAATAGATGACTTGATGATAAGATGACGGGATGATAGGAACTGGTGTCCTTTAATTCTTCGTCATCTTATTATCTTATAATCTAGTCATCTGCCATCTATGCGCCGCCTAATAGAAACCAATTTTGGAATTGTGCTGCTTATTTCCTGCGTGGTGGGGCTTGCTGTTCCTGCGCTGGCTGCTGTGCCTGATGCCTCCGCATCTGTGGCTCTTGCTATGCTCACCTACGCATCTTGTTTCAAGTTAAAAGATGGCGGGTTTTCTGAAATACGCTGGGGGAATATTTTATTATTTTACGTTGTAAGATATATAATTTTGCCAATAGCCTTGCTTCTCATTACCCAAAAAATCTTTCCTGACTATGCTGCTGCCATATTCCTTCTGGCGTTGCTGCCCACTGCGGTTTCCAGCCCTGCTTTTGCCAATATGTTTGGCGGGCGTGTGCCACCCGCCTTTGCCATTGTGATTTTAAGCACCACCCTCGCACCTTTTCTTATCCCCCTGCAATGCTCTCTGATACTGGCTGATGCTAATGTTACCCCTACTCCCCTACCCTTATTTCGAACGCTGGCATTTTGCGTTTTTGTGCCGATGATTTTATATTTTGCCACGCGTAGCTTCACTAAATTCGGCGCGGTAATGTATGATAATGTAAAACTTATTTCTATTGTTCTGGTGGCTTTTGTAATAGCGCTGGTAATAGCCAAACAACGCGATTACATCATCAACCATACTGCCGATATTATTGTTCCGATATTACTTACCATTGTTTGTTATAATATATTCCTCGCCTGTGGCTGGTTATTTGCACGCGGACAATCGCGAGAAACTCGCATTAGTTTCGCCACCTGCTCGATGTTTAACAATGTCGCGCTGGGAGTTAGTATTGCCTTGCTGCATTTCCCGCAAAACGTGATATTATTCGTCGCCGTCAGCGAAATGGCATGGGCGATGCTGCCGATTATGTTTCGCTGGTTTTTAGCCAGTAAGTTTAGTAGTAAATAGCGAAATGAATAAGAACACGAAGATGGCACTTAACCTTTTCTCCCTAGCTGCGGGAATGCTGATGCTTGCCTATGCTTCTGTGCCTTTATACCGCCTATTCTGTGAAGTCACTGGCTATGGCGGAACTACCAAGCAGGCTGCCATCGCTCCGCAAAACATCTCGCAAAGAACAATCAATATAGAATTTAACGCTGATATTGACCCTGCCCTGAATTGGGAATTTAAGGCTGGTGAACGCTCACATAAAGTTAAAATTGGGGAGCAGGCACTTACCTATTTTGTAGCCCATAACCGCGAAAACCATGCGGTTACAGGGCGAGCCGTGTATAATGTTGTACCTTTTAAAGCTGGCTCATATTTCAACAAAATCGAGTGTTTCTGCTTTACTGAGCAAACCCTAGCGGCGGGACAGAAAGTTGATATGCCCGTATCATTTTTTATTGACCCAGCCATACTGAGCGACCCAGATATGGACGATGTTAAGACCATTACCCTGTCATATACCTTCTTTTCTGCAAAAAAATGATTTTACAACCCACATAAAAATTTGCTACACACTAACCAGATAGTAATTGTTATAATACTTATAATACAAAGAGATTATCATGTCACAGAACGATCATCACGCCACAGATTCACACGCAGCCCACCCTTACCATCTGGTAAACCCTAGCCCGTGGCCAGCACTTGGCGCAGCTTCGTTGCTCGGAGTAACGCTGGGCGGGGCAATGTTCATGCACCATAAATCTGGTGGGGTGATATTGTTGCTCGTTGGTTTGGCAATGGTTTTATACACCATGTTCGTGTGGTGGCGCGATGTTGTCAAAGAAGGTATGTTCGATAAAGCCCATACACGCGAAGTAAGCACTGGCTTACGCTTTGGTATGGCACTGTTTATCCTGTCAGAGGTATTATTTTTTGCTGCATTTTTCTGGTCATTTTTCAATGCCAGCACCCTTCCTAAACTGCCAATGGCAGACGATGTGTGGAAGATAGCTGCTGGTGTCTGGCCACCTGCTGGTATAAAAATATTTGACCCTATGCATTTGCCATTACTCAATACGCTGATTTTATTGCTCTCTGGCACAACAGTTACTTGGGCGCACCATGCTATCCTTCATAGAGACCAAAAAACTGCGGTGACTGCGTTGTGGTATACGGTGATTTTAGGTGTAAGTTTCACTGCGCTACAAGCATATGAATATACTCATGCTGCTTTCGGTTTCAAAGATGGTGTGTATGCCTCTAACTTCTTCATGGCTACTGGTTTCCACGGCTTTCACGTTTTAGTGGGAACAATATTTTTGGCAATTTGTCTAATTCGCGCGAAGAAAAATCAATTCTCTCCTGAACATCATTTAGGTTTTGAATTTGCTGCGTGGTATTGGCATTTCGTTGACGCTGTCTGGTTGTTCCTGTTTGTTTTTGTGTATCTGGATTTTGCCAACGTTGCTATGCCAGCACTCACCACTATATTTACTGGTACTAATATGTTGATTGCCTTCCTGTTGTCACTGGTTGGGGTGGTGTTTATGGCATTCCGTGTGCTGGAAAACAGTAAAGCCAAGCCAAAATCGAAGCATCATCATTGAGCGCAGAACAAGAACCGCAAGAGGCTGTTTCTATAGCCTATGCGTCGCTTCGTGCGCGCTGCCCGCGCTGTGGCAAAGGTTCTTTATACAGCAGCTTCCTAACCATTGCCGAAAGCTGCGCAGTTTGCGAATTATCTTTTAAAGAGCATGAACAAGGTGATGGTCCTGCGTTTTTCTGCATCTGTATCATCGGTTCATTTACTGGGATGTTTGCAGCAATCGTGGAAGTGATGTATCAGCCACCTTACTGGCTGCATGCAGCCATCTGGATTCCATTTATTATTGGAAGCTCTCTATTTGGTATTCGCGCAATGAAAGCTGCCCTCATTGCCCTGCAATATAAATTCAAGCAAGAAGATTTTACATCTTGATTGTCATCTCGAGCGAAGTCGAGAGATCTTTACATTATTCTGAAAAGATCTCTCACTTCATTATACTCGTTCGAGATGACAAAAAAGTTACGCCGCATTCTTAAACTGCAAATCAGCAAGTCTTGCATAAAGCTGGCTTTTAGCAAGCAGTTCGCGGTGCGTTCCTGTTGCCTCAATGCGCCCTTCATTGAGCAAAATAATCTGGTCAGCTTTGGTAATGGTGGAAAGGCGATGAGCGATGACGAACGTCGTGCGCCCCCTCATAACTACTTCTAAAGCCTGCTGGATATGATATTCATTTTCGGAATCAAGCGCGCTGGTGGCTTCATCAAGCAGCAATATTTTAGGATCGCGAATAATCGCCCGCGCAATGGCAATGCGCTGACGTTGACCGCCAGAAAGTTGGATTCCTTTTTCACCTAAATGCGTATCCAGTCCATTTGGTAATTTTTCTAAAAATTCCCAAGCCGAAGCAGCGCGAGCAGCAGCTTCTATTTCGCTGTCAGTGGCATTTATATTTCCCAAGCGGATATTTTCGCGGGCAGTTGCCGAAAAAATAACGGGATCTTGTGGAACTAAGCCAATAGAAGCGCGCAACACCGCAAGCGGAATATCTTTTATATCCAAACCATTAAGACGGATTCGCCCATTTGTTGGATCATAAAAACGCAGTAGCAGTTGGAACATGGTGGTTTTTCCACCACCAGAAGGTCCTACTAGAGCTATAGTTTTCCCTGCCTTAACCTCCAGCGAGAAATTATCTACTGCTGGTTTGTCTAAGCGAGTGGGATAGAAAAATGTTACATCTTCGAAATCAATATTTGCCTCGTGAATAACTACCTGCCCGTGATTATCTGGTGAAGTAATTTGTGGAGCAATAGAAAGCAGTTCGGCGAGCCTTTCACCAGCCCCAGCGGCACGTTGCAGATCTGCTACCACTTCCGAAATTGCGCCAACCGCGCCCGCCACAACAACTGAATAAAACACAAAGGCAGATAACTGACCACCAGTGATGCTGCCAGTCAGCACATCATGCCCGCCAAGCCACAGCACGGTGACGATTGCACCAAACACCAATAAAATAACTATGGCGGTTAAAAAGGCGCGGGTGCGAATGCGTGAATTCGCTGCCTGCAATGCACCGTCAACATGCTCTGCAAAACGCTGTTTTTCATGCTCCTCTAAGGTAAGTGATTGTATGGTACGAATGGCATTTAGTGATTCTTCCGCATGAGAACTTATATCCGCTACTTTCGCTTGTGATTCACGTCCAAGCAAGCGCACTCTTCGCCCTAATATAATGATTGGAACAACAACTATCGGCACCATCAAAAACAGGTAACTAGTAAGTTTTGCACTGGTTATCATCAGTAGCGTAAAGCCCCCGAAAAACAAAATAGTATTGCGCACCGCAACTGAAACCGAACCGCCGATCACGGTTTGCAATAATGTTGTGTCGGTAGTCAGGCGTGAAAGAAGTTCGCCAGTACGCGTGGTTTCAAAATAGCCTATATGCATGGAAATTAAATGCCGATAAACATCAGCGCGAATATCCGCAACGACTCTTTCACCCAGCCACGACACTAAAAAAAATCGCGCATAAGATGCACCAGCAAGCAAGACTGTTACTCCCAGCAAAATAAAAAACGCCTGATTAAGCAACCCAACGTCGCCTTTAGAAAGTCCATTATCCACTAGATAGCGCAGCCCCGCCCCCATGCCCAAAACCGCACTGGAAGCGAATAGCAACGCACAAGCTGCGCCAATAACTTGCAATTTATATGGCTTTAAATAACGCAACAAAGGCCACAGATTTTTTATATTGCCTTTGGGACGAGTTGGAAGATTTGCTGAAGAATGTCTCATTATAACACGACCTCTATATTTGCGAGTTTCTTTAGTTCTGCTGATAATATTTCATTAATAGATTTTCCATCTGTTAATTTCCATTTATTCACCGCGAAATCATAGGAGAAGTGCAAGCCACCACTTATTGGCGATGAAAGCCATATCTGCTGGCTAGGAGCATGTTTATTGATAATAAATTGTTTACCTGAATTAAGTGTAATATTGAGAATCCCATTTTGGTATTCCAACTCCAAATCACCAGCCTCATCGAATGAATCAAGCGCATCTGCTAGTTTATCCAAAGTTTTTTCTGCAATCTGCCCGAAGTCTTTTTCTAACATAAAGCCTTTTTTAAACAATGGTGAATAATAAGCAAAAACAATATATTACAAAACAAGGCATACATCTTTAAGTTAATATCAGTTTAAAACAAAAATACAACAACCGACTTAAAATGATTTTGTGCATAAATTTAAAATAATAATTTAATCATTTGTTCATCAGAACAGCCCTACAATGGACTTGGTTTGATTTTTATGTTACCATCGCAGCAAGAGGATAGATAATATTATGTTGAATGAAAATAGCCCGCTTTACCATCTGCATGAAATGCAGTACGCAGCTATCACACCTTTGAATATTATGGCAAGCGCAGCCGCTATGCTGCATAGCCACCCTTTTAGCCCGTTATCATATACTGGTTATAGCAAACATATTGCTGCTGGTGCGGAAGTTCTACAACGCATGACGCATCGTTATGCTAAACCCGAATTCGGCATTGCTCATACTATTGTCGATGGCAAGCAAGTTACTATTTACGAAGAAGTTGTCGATGAGAAGCCATTCTGTCGTCTGCTGCATTTCAAAAAACACGGCAAAATCTCGCAACCAAAACTTCTGCTGGTCGCCCCAATGTCTGGTCATCACGCCACGTTGCTGCGCGGAACAGTAGAAGCTCTATTGCCTTTCCTTGATGTCTATATAACAGATTGGCTGGATGCACGCCATGTTTCTACTTCACACGGCGCATTCCACTTGGAAGATTATATCTCTTACACCATCGAGTTTGTTCGTAAGCTTGGTCCTGATTTACATCTTATGGCTGTGTGCCAACCGTCTGTTCCTGTGCTGGTAGCTGCTGCGGTTATGAACGAAGCGAACGACCCTCTTGCACCAAGTTCGATGACACTTATTGGTGGACCTATTGATACACGCGCCAACCCAACCAAGGTGAATTTATCCGCTACCGAGAAACCGTTAGCATGGTTTGAAAAAAATGTAATCACCCGTGTACCTGTTCATTATTCTGGTTTTATGCGTCGTGTTTACCCTGGGTTTTTGCAGCTTACTGGCTTCATGACACTGAATCTTGACCGCCATGTCACTGCCCATAAAGATTTATATAAACATCTGGTGGTTGGTGATGGGGAAAGCGCGCGCGCACATAAAAAATTCTATGATGAATATCTTTCCGTTGCTGACCTTCCAGCTGAATTCTATCTCGATTGCATAGAACAGGTTTTCCAACTCCAGCTACTGCCTAAAGGCGAATTCATGTATAAAGGCAAAAAAGTTAAGCCTGAAGCAATCACCGAAACCGCGCTGTTGACGCTGGAAGGTGAACTGGATGATATTTCAGGANNCGGGCAAACTGAGGCTGCACAAAAACTCTGTAAAAATATTCCTGCCAAAATGCGTAAACATTATATGCAGAAAGGCGTGGGACATTACGGGATTTTCAACGGTCGTAAATTCCGTGAAAATGTTGTGCCAATTATTGTTGATTTCATCAATAAGCAAGAAAAATAAAGCGTTATTCCACAGCCTTCAAAATATAACGTCTAGATTTGCGCCATATTTTCTTGGCGGGTTCAGCGAGTCCAATGTTAGTAATTGTTTTTACTAACGCTCGTTTTATTGCTCCGCCTTTTTTCTGCTTTTCCAAGTCTTTGGGATCTGTTGGCTTCCACTCAGCAATTCGTGCCTTTAGAATAGTAAGCCACTGCCCACTCACATTATGCGCCTCAGCATAAGTCACTATACTGACCATCTCCGCTAACTGAGCTTCAGTATGTATCTTAATATTATTTATATCATTAACATCTAATTCCTTACTAAAACATGCTGGATTAGATGTCGCACCAGTGGCAAGAAAATTCATCTGGGTACGCACACATTTTTCACATTTTCCACAATTTCCGCTTTGATTTGCACCTGCCCAACAAACCTTTAAAGTTTCACAAGCAACTGGATATTTACCAACTTCTGCAACTTTATCCGTACGCGAAAAACCTGCACCATCATGTATTATAGAAAATCCTTCCCCAGACATTAGATGGTCTGTTGCTGGAGTCGAACCAAGAGGCATAACCAAAGCATCATAGGCTTCTGAACTGCCAATTATACCAAACTCAAATTCATCAGAATACATATGCAAACAACCAGCCAATTCCAATGCGAAAGAATCATCCCAATCTTGAATTTTTAGATCCCTGCTATTAGTGCGTACCATTCTTAACTCAACATTCAGATCATCAACAAATGGCTTAACGCGTGACACAAGCTGCTCAAAAGCAGTAAAATTATAAACATCAACATCAAACCCATGCACCATCAGCAAAGATTGCAGTGGGTAGCCAATAGATTTAGGAAGTACCTTAGTATGGCGCAGAGCAGTGAACATCGCATCAACGCCACCAGAGAACGCAGCAACGGCTTTTTCTTCCCCAGCAATCTTATGTGAGTTATCAACCCGATCAGGTATAATTTCTATTTTCTTATAAATTTCTGGTTTCCAAATACACCATGCCAACTGCAATTCTTCCATATTCCGCAATGCGGCATGCGATAATACTCCATGAACCCTTAATGGTTTTCCTTGCGAAGAAGCATAAAGCAATATTGCGAATACATGCCCATCAAGCAAACTATGTTCCGACCACGGAACAATACGATCAAATTCATAAAATATTTCCATTTTTTTCGCAGAACCGTCTTCACGCAGATGTGTGACACGCCTGCTCTTCCCATCTATAACAGAATTACTGGCTTCTAAGTGTAAATATTCCATCGCTCTTCCAACGCTAAATTAAGTTATTTTTATATTACAAATAATGACAAATTAGAAACCATTCTATTCAATAACCTTCCGCACTGCACGTCGTAAACGTCTCCACAGTTTTTTAGCAGGAACGCTGAATCCTAAACATGTAACAATTTTTATGAGAACCCTTTTTATAGGACCACCATGCTTTTGTTTCTCTAGTTTGGTTTCATCGGATGGTAACCAATCAGCAATTCGTGAATCGGCAGCTTTAAGCCATTCGCCGTCCAGTTTATGAAATTTTGCATATGCTACTATGCTCTCAATTTCGCCTACATTAGATTCACTGCTTAGAACCACATTCATTAAATCATCAATGCTGAAATCGCGTGGGAAACATGGAGGAGTTTCCTTCACTCCAGCAGCTAGAAAATTAAGTTGAGTACGCACACATTTCTCACATTTTCCGCAATTACCACTCTGGTCAACGCCCGCCCAACAAACTTTTAATGTTTTGCACGCGACAGGAAAATCTTTTATGACTGATACCTTACCGGTACGACAAAAACCGCTTCCGTCATGTACCACAGATAATTCGCTACCAGACATCAGGTGGTCAAGAACAGGGGTTGATCCCCACGGTAACCCAAAATTATCATATGCACCCGAGCTTCCAATAAGACCAAACTTGAATTCATCAGAATACATATTCAGGCAGGCAGCCAGTTCAAGACCGTGAGAAAAATCCCAGTCCTGAATCTTCAGATCCCTGCTATTTGTGCGGATAGTGCGCAGTTCGAGATTCAGATCAGTAAGTAAAGGCTGCACGCGTTTGATTAACTGTCCAAAAGCAGAAAAATTGTACACATCAACATCAAAGCCGTGCACCATCAACACCGAGTGCAAGGGATAGCGAACAGGATCGGGCAGAACCTTGGTATGGCGCAAGGCAGTAAACGTTGCATCAACACCACCAGAAAATGCAGAAATCGCCTTTTCTTCTGTGTGTATCTTGCGTATATCTTGGATATATTCTGGAATAATATCTATTCTCTTGTATTTTTCTGGGCTTAGACGACACCATGCCAGTTGCAATTCTTCCAAGTTACGCATCGCCACATGTGAAATGGCGCCATGAACTTTCAGTGGTTTGCCACGCGACATCACATATAAAAGAATGCCAAATACATGTCCATCAAGCAAACTATGTTCCGACCACGGAATGATATGATCAAATTCATAAAACACTTCTATCTTTTTAGTATAACCGTCCTCACACAAATGTGTGACCCGCCTACTCTTGCCATCAACGACAGAATTGCTTACTTCTAAATGCAAATACTCCATGCAACCCATTGCCCTTTCAAAAGCAATCACACAACTAATTCATATAAATCTATTGGTTATTAAAATAACTCTGAACGAAACCATAAGGCAAATTTTCTCTAAACACAATAAAAATATTAATAAATATCAGGGACTTTCTTGTCCAAGCGAGCGTCAATAAAATATTTTTTACCATCCGAAATATAGAAAAAATAATTAATTTTACTCTGTAATATTAATTTCATATAATTGTCATATAAATTATTTATATTTTATGCTACCTTTACCGTAAGTTTAGGAATATAAATAAATTTGTAAATTTAGGAGAAATATTATGTCTATGTTAAAAGATATTAGCTGGGGTTCGATTATTCTTGGTGCAGCAGTAGTTACTGCGGTTGCAGCTGTGGCTTTGGCTGGTTCGTTTGCTGCTGTGCCAGCTATGCTTGCTGGTGCCAGCACTACTACTAACGCTGTCTTGGGAGGTGCGGCAGTGGTTGGTGGTGTCTTGGGTAATATGACAAGCAAACTTCTCCACCGAGCTCAGGATGCAACGACAACTTTGGTTGGAAGATAATAAATGTCAGATTCTGTTGCTCAGAATGGCGCGTCTCGGTTGGTTACACTGGTGCGCGGGGTGATGGAGCAGGGTGGGTTCTATTGGTGCTACGTTGCCGTAAAGCCTGACCTAATCAACAAATTTCAGCAAGCCGTGAAAAACAAATACAACATCCAGAACTTCGTGAAAGATGCTTACGGCGAGGTTGTTGTTTCTGGCAGAGGGAAAGAGCCTCCGTCTGAGATAACTAAAAAAGTTGAAGAAATGTTCGGAGTGACTTTCCAGCAGATAGAAGAAGGAAAATCCGAAATTGTTATTGCAGAAATGCTTAAAACTATTGACGTGGCGAACAGTCCTAAATAATTGGCATATATGCCAAAAAACAAAATCATTGCAAATATAACTTAAACCGCTAGAAACAAACGGATAATAGTAAGTAATAATTATTCGGGGGTGGTATGAGTTTGTCAAAATTTATGGTTAAAAAGTCAATTGCCTCCATTCAGGCAGAATCACAAAAAGGCGAATTAAAGCGTACGTTATCAGCACTCAATCTCATAAGTTTAGGTATCGGCTGCATTATCGGGGCTGGTATTTTCGTGATGACTGGGCAAGCCGCTGCCCAATACGCTGGGCCTGCCATTATGATTTCTTTTGTTATAGCTGGCTTATGCTGCGCTTTTGCTGGTCTTTGCTACGCTGAACTTTCTTCCATGCTTCCTGTTTCTGGCAGTGCTTATTCCTATGCTTATGCCAGTGTTGGTGAGTTACTAGCATGGATAATGGGGCTATTGTTACTGCTTGAATATGGTATTGCAGCATCAACAGTTGCCGTTGGCTGGTCAGGATATGTAGTTAGTTTTCTTGGAAATTTTGGCATTGTCATTCCCGCCACCCTTACCACCCCTACCCTGCAAATTATCAATGATGGAAAAAATTTGGTTTTCACAGGCGGAATCAACCTTCCTGCTCTGCTCGGAGTAAGCACGATGGCTGCACTTCTGGTGCTTGGTGTAAAAGAATCTGCCAATATCAATAATGTTATTGTTCTAATCAAATTGACTGTAGTTTTGCTATTCATTTCTGTCGGTGCATTTTATGTTGATCCTGCAAATTGGCATCCGTTTATTCCCGAAGCAACTCCAGAAGGCAAATATGGCTGGGACGGTATTTTGCGTGGTGCAGGCATCGTGTTCTTTGCTTATGTTGGCTTTGAAGCAGTTTCCACTGCTGCACAGGAAGCAAAAAACCCACAACGCGACATACCAATTGGGATTTTAGGCTCGCTCGCTGTTTGCACGGTTTTATATATGGCGGTCGCAGCGGTTCTCACTGGTCTAGTGCCTTACGCCACCCTTAATGTTCCTGACCCTATTGCTAAAGCAGTGGATGCAATTCATCTGCCATGGCTTTCATTTGTGGTTAAAATTGGAGCTATCGCTGGTCTTACCTCAGTTATGATGGTGCTGATGTACGGACAAACCAGAGTATTTTATACCATGGCAAAAGACGGCTTGATGCCTGCGGTTTTCAGCAAAGTACACCCTAAATTCCACACTCCCTATGTTAATACCATTGTGGTTGGGCTGGTTATAGGAATTGTTGCCGCCACTACCCCGATTGATATTCTGGGTGATTTGGTATCGCTAGGAACGCTTACCGCCTTTGCTATTATCTGCTTTACCGTGCTTTATCTGCGCAAGGTTGAGCCAAATCTAGCGCGTCCTTTCAAAGTGCCGTTTTCACCGTTTTTCCCGATACTTGGCATATTATTCTGCGGATATCTGGTTTATGGGTTGCTTTCTAACCCTGTAACCGTGATATTTTACTTTGTTTATCTGGTGGTTGGGCTGACAATTTACTTTGCCTATAGCCAAAAACACAGCAAACTGCGCAAACAATCCTGAAAAGGTGAATTTTCCGTTAATTTGTAACATAATTGTCATGTAAATATTATATTTATCCGCTATAATCACATTCTAATCATGTGTTTAGACGGGATAAGTAGTGAGCATTTATCAATATTCACAAGGCAGTGTTGTTGACGAGGTTACGTTCGTAAAATCGGATGGCGGGTCGCTTCGCGCTTATCTGCATGCTTTACCTGATACCTCCGAAAAAACACTAAGTGATATTTCGCTGGCTATGGCAAAACGCGGTTGGCAGGTCGTTCCTAACTCCATGAATGGCAAAGCGACTCTGGAGGTACGTGGTTTTGATCGTAATGCGCAAGTAAATGGCGTTCTTTTTGACAATAAATGGGCGCATGGCCCAGCCCAAATTACAAATGATGAGAAAAAATCCACCAAGTTTGCCGATACTGTAAAAAAGCGCAGCTTGTTCTTGAGTGGTATTGCTTATCTTGCTGGTGATGGAGCTTTTATAAAATATGGTTTGAAAGAAAGCAGCCCACTAAACATAGCGGCAGGCGCTGCTTATGCTGGTGGGACTCTATCTTCCTTGCTTTTTGCCCGCAAAGACACGCCCGATTTACAAATAAAAGAGATTGCCAATAAGATGGCAGCCCATATGCGTGAGCAAAATATTGACGTACCAGATGATTGTTCATTGAAATCAATTACCGAAGATAAAAACAAGGGGTTTATAAAAACCTCTGATGATTTATTCCGTCGCTATCCATCCGAACTGATGAACACATTTTTTGGTATTGCTGGAGCCTGTATCGCCACAGCCGCCTTGCGTAATAAAGTATTCGGGGAAGTCAAGCCCAAGGCAATAGAAGATATGCTGAAGAAAGAAGGCAAAAATTTTAAAAAACTTGCCCCGCACCTTACTGACCATACTCAAATGGCTATTGATGCCGTCAAAAAAAATATGCGCCATTCTGGTTGGCTTGATGTAGGGCTTGGCACAATGACAATGGCATCGGCTACCTTTGGGAATTTGGTAGAGGAAAAAGTGCCTGACCCTGACAGCCCTAAAAAACATGGCATGGCTGGAGTTTGGGAATGGGCGCAGGAAAGACCTCTCGCGGTAGCTGGGATGGGCTATATGGTAAGCACCATGTGTCATCTAGCAAGCACTATGAAAGATTGGAAGCATGCTGATAGTGAGGCAAAGGAAGCTGTACTTTGGCGCGGGGTATTTGTTGTAACCAATTTATTGGCAGAAGCATTGCTTGCTATTTCCTCCAAGGGGCACGGTAAAGGGGTGGTTAGCGATAAGAGTGTTGATGAAAGCGTGATTTCACTTGCTGCCGAATTAATCGCCAAGCAGCCAGCAGCTCAACAAAACCATTTGATTGATTATATGTCTGGTTTTCTTGGGCGCGAAGATGTTCTTGCCAAAAAAGATGAGGAAGTAAAAGATTTGCTACGGACACAGGTGGAATTAGTGAAAAAAAATCCGTGGGCAAAGTGTAAAGAAAATTTACCTGCTGCTATCCAAACCACAGAAAATAAAATACTTGCTCCGACTACCAATAAAAAAAATTGGCAGGCGACAGTGAAGTCACCACCACAGGAATCCTCACCTGCGTTTTTTATGTAATTTTTACCTTTCGTTATTGCTGCTTGTACAAATAATTATCTTACAGTTGTCATACCGAGTGCAACGAGGTATCTTTGCAAATATATTGATTTAAATGCAAAGATCTCTCACATTCGTTCGAGATGACAAGGGTATAAATTAGGGTGGCGATGCGTCTGAATTTTTACATACATAAATATTTCTGGCTATTGTGCGCGTGCATAGTGTTTATGCCTGTTAGCGTATTGTTTTCTGCCGATAATGACCAGCTACCTGTTACTCGCGGAGAGATTATCCGTGACGTTGCGAGAGTGACTTTTGAGTGGCAAAAACCAGTAGAGTTTAAATTAAACGCTAAAGATAAAACAGTTTCTATTACCTTTGAGCGCAAAGCTAATCCAGATGTCAGCGCAATACTTACAAGCCTTTACCCATATGTCACCCATGTAGAACGCAAACCAGACGGCAAAACCATCGTTCTTATGCTCGATAAACCTTACCGCACCCGTAGTTTTATGAGTCATAACATAAGTGGTATTGATATATTGGGAATCGACCCACAGGCAGGCAGAGTACAAATCGTAAAAAACAAGGAAGATAAAATTCCTGAACCAGTTGCAGAACAAGCTGTTTCTGAAAAAATAATAATGCCACTTATTCCTTTAGAGTCTGTGCGTGACAGCGTGAAAGTTGCTGCATTATCTAAAGATGCCGTAAATAACTATGCTAAAGTTCTGGCTAATCTTGCACCAACAGCAGGTGAAAGCACAGCCACAAAAGAATCACCGCCAAAAGAAGATGATGGAATTGCTCAACCAAGCTCTGCCGCTCCTGTCGAATCCATTCAGATAAACAAAGTGACTGTTTCTTCCGCCAATGATAGTGCAACCATTCGCTTCCCACTCGCTGAGCGCACAGCATTTGCAGTATTTAAACGCAATCATAATTTATGGGTGATTTTGGAAAAGGGAGTAAAATTAGATTTGTCTGAATTTGAAGATATGGAAAAAACCGTAATTACAAAACCAAAAATAATTCCTAATTCTAAGGCGACAATTCTTTATATACCAATTGATGATAATGTTTATAGCAGCTTAACAAAGGAAGAAAATTCAAATAATGTTGCCTTATTAATTACACAAAAAAAACAGCCAATCGCATCACCATTGCCTGTTGAAGTCAGCACCTCACCTCCTGCACCGCCACATGTTTTAGTATCTACTTTAGAAATGGCAGATCCTATCGCTGTGCGTGATCCAATAATTGGTGATGAACTAATAATCACCCCTCTGTTTAAAATAGGAGAAGGCGTAACCAATGCCCGCGAGTTCATAGAATTTAATATATTAGAAACTGTACAGGGAATAGCCGTAGTTAAAAAAGCTGATGATTTATCAGTGGTGCAATTAAGAAATGGTCTACGAATTACCACCACTAAAGGTGCTACTATTTCTCCCGACCTTCCTAAACTTGATATAAAGGCAATAAACGATGCCGCACAGGCTAGTCCTACATTATTTCCTTATGAAATATGGAAAATCGGTATCACCGAATCGCGTCAGAAACAATTACAAAAATTATTTCATCAGACGGTAGAAACAGAGAACGTTCAAGATGCCAACAATGCACGGTTACGCATGGCTCAAATATATCTAAGTGAAGGTTTGGCTCCAGAAGCGAATGCCTTACTCGATGGAATAAATCGTGCAGACCCATCTTTTTACCGTAGCGCAAAACTAAATGCTATGCACGGTGTTGCCAATTTTTTGATGACGCGTTTTATAGAGGCAGCAAAAGATTTTTCAGCAACCGAATTAAACAACAATAAAGAGGTTGATTATTGGCGTGCTGTCCTTTCCGATTTATTGGGTAATGCTGGTCAAACCTATGATTATCTTGCAATGAACGAGGATTACATAAGTAAATATCCGCCTGTATTTCGTCAACGCCTAGCAATTGTCGCAGCGGATAGAGCCATAGCAGCAAAAGATTATAATATCGCGCTTAAAATCTTTGATTCTCTTCATCAAGACAATCTTCTTGATTCCATCAACGTCTATATCAATTTCCTTATGGCAAAAATTTCCATGAGTACTGGTCAGGAAAAAGAGGCTACAGAAAATCTGGATAAGTTAGCGGAAGATTTTAAGCATCCATTTGTTAAAGCCCGCGCTGAATTTACTCGTATCGCCCGTGATATGGACGGAGGTCTGGAAAAAGATAAAGCGATTGATAGGTTAGAACGGCTACGGCTGAACTGGCATGGCGATAGTTTAGAGTTACAAGTATTGACGCTTCTGGGCGAGTTATATCACGAAAGAAAAGATTATGTGAACGCCATGCGTGTGTGGAACAATGGCGTACAATCATTTAAGAATACTTCTACCGCCGTAGATATGGCGCGTAAAATGAGCGAGGTATTTGTTATCATGTTCAATGAGGGTGTAGCAGACACACTTCCTCCGCTTGAAGCACTCGCTCTTTACTACGAATATCGCAACTATATGCCTAGCGGTACTGCTGGTAACGAGATGCTTGACCGTTTGGCTGATCGCCTTATTTCTGTTGACTTAATGGAGCAAGCAGCAGGTCTGCTCGATCATCAAATGCATGCACAGGCAGAAAAAGAGCGGCGCAGCCAACTAGGAGCAAAACTCGCAACTATACACATCTTGAATCACCAACCACAAAAAGCTCTAACCGCACTACAAGATTCAGTATATGGTGAAAACCAAGTATTATTACGTCTGACGCGTAATCGCCTTGCAGCAGAAGCAATGGTAAGTTTGGACAAATCAGATTTAGCACTACAAACTCTAGGGCAAGACGATACACCAGAGGCAGAACGTGTACGAATCAGTATATATTGGAAGGCAAAAGACTGGGCAAAATTAACTGCCAGCATCGAAACCATTTTAAAAAAACGTCAAGATATTACTGCGCCAATAAATCTTGATGAAAGTGAATATTTAATAAAACTGGCTTTGGCATATATTTTTACTGATAATAGAGAGCAACTGCAATATCTGCGTGACTATTTTGGTCCGTTAATGACTACAAACCCCAATAAAAAAGTATTCGAGTTTGTTACATCACAAGATGTTATTCCTAACTCTCGTAATTTTGATGAGGTAATACAGTCTATTAACAACACACGTTCGTTTATTGAAAATTATAAAGCCCGTATTAATACAGCGAATTTAAAAGCCCCCGCTACTAAATGAATTTAACTAAACAATAGATTATGTTAGAATAAAACCTGCTTACCCAGCATCACCTACCTGCCCTAAACAAGAAAGGATCAATGTAAAATGACCAGTATAAAAAAGATTCCCGTTATCGGCTCGGGGGTAATGGGTAGTGGCATTGCAGCACATATTGCTGCAAGTGGCACTCCAGTTGTTCTATTAGATATTGTTCCTGCTGGAGCTGAGAATCGTAATGTCCTTACCGAAAAGGCAATTGAAAAACAACTAGCAAATAAACCTTCTGGTTTTGTGCATCCGAGGGTAACGAAACTAGTTACCTGCGGGAATCTGGAAGATAATTTGGATATGCTTGCCGATTGCGACTGGATTATCGAGGCGGTGCTAGAACGGCTGGATGTAAAGCAAGATGTTTATCGTAAAATAGATTCTGTGCGTAAAGCTGGGAGTGTGATTTCATCAAACACCTCAACCCTTCCCTTAAAAACTCTGACTGGCGGACTTCCCGATTCTTTCAAACAAGATTTCATGATAACCCACTTCTTCAATCCGCCACGCTTTATGCGTCTGCTGGAAGTTTTGGGCGGAGAAACAACTCGCAAAGAAGCACTGCAAGCCATAGAGCAGTTTGCTGATGTAAAACTGGGAAAAACTGTTGTTCATTGCAAAGATACTGCTGGATTCATTGCCAACCGCATCGGTGTTTATTGGATGATGCTGGGCTTGATTGAAGCCATGCGTCTTGGTATCTCTCCACAGCAGGCTGATGCTGTTATGGGTAAGCCAGTAGGAATGCCCAGCACAGGTATTTTCGGTTTGTTCGATTTAATCGGTATCGATTTGATGCCACTAATTGCCAAAGCAATGCTCGCCACACTGCCTGAAAATGATGCTTTCCGTGCGCTCTATCAAGAACCTGAGTTGGTTAAAAAAATGATCGCCGATGGCTATACTGGGCGCAAAGGCAAGGGCGGTTTTTACCGCATGAATAAACAAGGCGAGAAAAAAATCAAAGAAGTTATCGACCTTAAAACTGGTGAGTATAAGCCAGTTTCTAACAAGGTAGAACTAGCTAGTGTTGATGCTGCAAAAGGCGGCATTGCAGCTTTGCTTGCTCATCCTGATATTGGTGGGCAATACGCTGCCTCTGTTCTTGGTGGAACGCTGCATTATGCCGCGTCACTTATACCAGAAATTTCTGATGACATCGCAGCAGTCGATAATGCGATGAAGCTGGGCTATAGCTGGAAATATGGACCGTTTGAAATGATTGACAAAATCGGTGTCGATAATTTTGTAAAAATGCTGCAAGCTAAGGGAATACCTGTTCCCGCGCTGCTTTCCAAAGCCTCAGGAAAAACTCTGTATTCAGTGGCTGCTGGTCAAAAATCCGCGATAAACATCAATGGAGAATATACACCGATAGTTCCGCCCGCAGGAACATTAATGTTGGGTGATATAAAATTAAACAAGAAACCAGTTATAAGGAATGCCTCCGCTAGTCTTTGGGATATTGGCGATGGCATCGCCTGCCTTGAACTGACATCTAAAATGAACTCGGTTGATCCTGAAATTTTGTCGCTGATTGAACAAACCGTTGGTTTAGTAAAAAAAGATTTCCGCGGATTGGTCATCGGAAATGATGCTGATAATTTCTCCGTTGGCGCAAATCTTGGATTTATGCTGATGGCAGCGAATATTGCTGCATGGAAGCAAATTGAGGATGTTATTCGCGCTGGTCAACACGCGATGATGGCACTGAAACATGCGCCGTTTCCTGTTGTCTCTTCACTATCTGGAATGGCACTTGGTGGCGGTTGTGAAATCGTGCTGCATTCAAATGCTGTGCAGGCACATATGGAATCATACCCCGGACTGGTGGAAGTTGGTGTTGGACTAATTCCAGCTTGGGGTGGATGCAAGGAAATGCTGCTGCGCCACGCCGATATTAATAATCCTGCAAATGCAATGCCAACCATTAGCAAAGTGTTTGAAATGATTGGTACAGCAAAAACAGGTGGTTCAGCACTGGAAGCAAAAGACCTTAAAATCATGCGTGAAAATGATGGTATAACTATGAATCGCACCCGCGTTCTTGCTGATGCTAAAGCACGCTGCCTAGCAATGGTTGATGGCTACACAGCACCTGCCCCACAAACTCTGCGCCTTACTGGTGAGGCTGGGAAAGTGGCATTGTTCATGGCAATCGATGGATACGCTGCCTCTGGCAAAGCAACTCCACATGATGTGGTGGTGTCGCGCGTACTGGCGCAGGTTCTTACTGGTGGTGATACTGATATTGCCGATGAAGTCAGTGAACAGCAGATTCTAGATCTCGAAGTTGCTGGTTTTATGGAACTAGTAAAGACAAAAGGCACAATCGCCCGCATAGAACACATGCTGCAAACAGGAAAACCGCTGCGTAATTAGCTAGAACTTATAAGATACGCCCGCATACACGCTGCGCCCGATTTCTGCCTGAGTTTGGTAGAGAAACGGAGAGAATTCCTTATGCCTTTTATCCAATAAATTTTGTCCGACAAGACTGATATTCACCGAATCTGTAAGCGGATAAGAAAATTTAGTATCAAAACGATAATAGCTCGGGACATTAATGCTTTGCAGTTTAGAAACAGTGTATAGAGAATTATTCATCTCTACCCGATTTTGAAACAGGTAAGTAGAGCGCAAATTAAACATGTGTTTCGGGTTTTTTCCTAAAGAATACAGACCGACCTTGCCTTTATCATCGAACACCAAATCTATATAGCTGTATGAACCAAGAAGTCGCCATGATGAGTTTATGTCATACCTTGCCACTGCCTCAAATCCTAGAGAATGAGCCTCATTAGAATTTCCTGTGATAAGAGGTTGATACACATGCGTTCCACCAATTACCGAAGGAGTTCCAAGAGAATTAGTAAGCAAGTTGCTATAGTCATTGTAATAGCCAGTAAGATCCACAGAAAGATTTTTTACTGGCTGAAAACGATAACCTAATTCATAAGAAATTAATTTTTCTGATTCTAAATCACTATTTGCCACACTATCTACCAAAGTTGGTATTGGCAAAGAAACAGAGGGAGGAACTATGAGCTGGGATAATCTACCATTGTCATCAAACCTACTTGGCGTGTGAACTGCGCGCGATACCGCACCCCACACTGTTTGAGTATAAGAAGGAAGCCAAGACATACGGACACTAGGCTGCACCTCAAACCCAGAATAATCATTATGTTCAAACTTAGATCCAAGAGTAAGGAACACTTTCTCTGGTATAAGAGCAATCTTGTCCTGCAAAAATGCATTATAAAGGCTATCATTTCTAGTTTTTGGTGTCAGAGCATATTGCGTGCTGGGATCATTACTATCATTTATAAATCTATACCCACCACCCCAGACAAATTCTTGCCTCTCCCACCCTGTCCACACATGCTGAAATTCAATGTCTGCGGTATTGGCTTTATCATTAAAAAACAATGTTTCCGAGGCAGCATTATCAAAATATGCCTTCACTGATGTTTCCGACAAGTCACTTTGTTTTTGCTCCCAGTGCAACAAAATATTTCCGCCACTTAATTTAAATCCTTTTGAAGAATCATAGTATGTGCCTGAAGATAAATTAGGAAATAGAAACGAATCATCTTCATCAACAGAGTATATATCGCCCTGAACAGTAAGCTTATCTTTGCTAGAGATCTTCATGTCACTGCGGAACCCAGCCTGTTGTTTGCGCCAAGTATCGCCAGCATCGCTACCGTCAGTGTTAAACTGCGAATTATAATCGTTATATTTAGCATAAGCGCGAACATAGCCATCATCACCAAACTTGGTGCCATAGCGAACCGCACCACCACTCATCTGGTTACCGATGCTTGCTGATGCCAAACCCTTCTGAGTATCTCTAGAATTTTTTGTTATAATATTTATAACACCGTTAACAGCGTTCGCACCCCACAAAGTAGCCCCCGGTCCGCGAATAACTTCTATGCGTTCAATATCTTCCATCATAACATCCTGAGAATCCCAAATTACCCCAGAAAATAATGGCGAATAAATCGTCCTTCCATCCATCAGCACCAAAAGCTTATTAGCAAACTGGCTGTTGAATCCGCGAGACGTTACCGTCCAATTATTTGAACCAGATTGTGCTACGGAAATCCCTGGTACCATGCGCAAAGCTTCAGGAATAGTCGTTGCACCAGAACGGCGAATATCATCCTGCGATACTACAAAAACAGCAGCAGCAGCTTCATTCTCAGGCTCGGTTTTTTTTGAAACGGAAGTAACAACAACATTAGATAATTCTTCCAAAGACATGCTAAGTAGCTTTTTTATCTCAGCATCTTCTGCGCTACTAGCTAAAGCGGACGAAGCGGAGAGCGCAACGACACCTGTAAGCAGTGCAAACAAACTAGATTGTGACATGCCACTATCTCCGAATAATTATTTTGATTAAATAATCTCAATTATCGGTGATAGTATGATATGGTTAATATTCAATTAACCTACTTGAAATAATTGTAAAACAACTTTCGTCTAGTTCAATATTTCAGAAGCTTCATTGTAATATGTTTTTGAAACACTATTTACTACAGAATCAACATTTTTGCGGAAACTAGTCAGATCAGATAATACTAAATACCACTTCACCTCATCGCCCAATGCCTTCTCAACAGGATGTATATTTTCCACAATCTTGGTGGTTTTTACCCCAAAACTATTAGCAATGGCTCTCCAGTTTCTGGCTAAAATATAAGATGAAACCGCAAATAAATAATGAATATCTGAACTTACCACCCTTTCATACATAGCCTTGCACAGACCATAAAAGATATCGTCATTAGCAGTACCACCGTCTTCCATAACAACAAATCTAGATATCTCTGCGTGTTTAACACGATCCAGATGCAAATTAGGAAAAGTCTTACGAAGATTAAATTCGTCGTTTTCTACTGGCAGAGTCCAATCTTCATCACCTTCACGGATGGTAAGCCTACAACCTCCGAGACAAAGTTTTCCCCTGCGTGCTATTAATATATGACTCAATTTATCATGAAAATCTTCACCCCAGTTGTAATTTTCAGATTTTAATGTCTCCCCATATCTAACTTCACGAATTCTATAATACTGGTGTAAAAGTGCTGGGTCTTCGGTAAATTCATAGGTAACCTGTTCACCCTTAGCATAAGGGTTCAAGGAACGCTTCGTAGCTATCGATTGCAAAGTAGATAGAAAATTTAGTGACCTATAGTCATCTTTTTGTAACACTTGTTCGGGCATAATCGTTAATCCTATAAATTTGATATTAACCAAATATTAGTAATTATTAACAAACGCAATAAGTTTTTTACCTAAAAACCCGTAAGCCAGTAATTATTACATTCGCGCCCTGTGGATGTCATCTCCAATCTTATGATTTATAACATATTTTTGCCAATCGTGTCTTTTTTGCAACATAGTGAGATTTTTTTATCACAGCTCTTGAACGCCCAATTTTCACATTCTTTTCCAGCAGTAGGTAGGCAAAATTGACCTACAACATGGCTTTTTTCATAGCTTCTTCGGTGGTAAATGGTGGCGACCAGTTCAGCTTTTTTCTTATATCACTGTCGTCAACACGCAAAGACATACAGGTGCGGGTATATATCCCCTTCTTGCCCAACAAACGGCAGCCGAGCCTTAATATAAACTCTGGAATAGGTATCAATATTGGTGACACGCCAATAGATTTAGCAATATGGCGAATAAGATCGGGCGTGGAAACTGGCTTACCGTCACTTATTAAGAAAATCTGCTTGGAGGCATTCTCAAGAATAAGAATATGCCACAACGCATCAACCATATTAT